>JGI24698J34947_10000330_pt1 | contig 20931 bp, 17 predicted proteins | sample TergutMp193P3_FD_34947 | JGI IMG/M metagenome (IMG submission 34947) | reverse complement strand
GTATGCTTCATAAGGCGGTTAGGGCATTCCGAAGTGCGCCAATTTTCGCGTCCAGCCGTTTGAACGCTTCCGGCGTGATGGATTGCTGTCCATCGCATAACGCGGCGGGAGGGTTATTGTGCACTTCAATGATCAACCCGTCCGCGCCTGCTGCGGCCGCAGCCATCGACATTGACTCGACATACTTTGAATAGCCCGTCCCGTGCGAGGGATCGACTATGATAGGCAGGTGCGACTTTTCCTTGACCACCGGGACAGCCGACAGATCCAGGGTGTTGCGCGTAGCCGTTTCAAAAGTCCTGATGCCCCTTTCGCAGAGAATCACATTGGTGTTTCCGCCGGCCATGATGTACTCCGCGCTCATAAGCCATTCCTCAATGGTGCTTGAGGGCCCACGTTTGAGCAAAACAGGTTTCCTCACCTTTCCAAGCTCTTTCAGCAACTGGAAATTCTGCATATTCCTGGCGCCAACCTGAACCACGTCGATATCGGCAAACAACTGGAGCTGCGACACATCCATGATCTCCGACACTATGGGAAGCCCTGTCTGCGCCTTTGCCTTCAGTAGCAGCTCTATCCCGTTGTCGCCAAGCCCCTGGAAGGCATATGGGGAAGTGCGCGGCTTGAACGCGCCGCCCCGGAGCATNTGTGCGCCAATGGCCTTGACCTCACTGGCAATCAGGCAGATTTGCTCCTCGGATTCCACAGAGCAGGGGCCGGCGATTGTGCAGAAGTTCCCTCCACCGATTTTCACATTTCCAATTTCCACNACGGTATCCATGGGGTGGAATTTCCTGTTCGCCGCCTTGTAGGGCTCNCCAATACGCTTTACAGACTCCACGATTTCCATGGCCCCAAGCAGCTCGATGTCCACAATGGAGGTATCGCCCACAAGCCCGATAATCGTGGACTGCACGCCCACGCTCTCGTGCAAGGTAAGGCCCATGCTCCTTAGCCAGGCGACCAGGTTCTCGTACTGGTTTTTATCCGGGTTCGGCTTTAATACGATGATCATGATACATTGCTCCTTTCAATTAAACACGACGCAACTTGTTAACCCCGATAGTATATTCTTTATTGCCGTCTTTACTCAACAGCCAGTATTGCTTCGTGGTTATTACCCCACAGGAATTGCTTTGCAATCACCTATATTGTGTTAGAATAATTAAAATGGAAAATTATATACGTATTTCAGGCGATGCCTTGTTAATCAACGTCAAGGTGATTCCGGGAGCATCCAAATCCGAGCTGGTGGAAGTCAGGGAAGGGAGACTCAAAGTCAGGATAGCCGCAGCGCCCGAAGACGGCAAGGCCAATGAGGAACTTCGCTCGTTCCTCGCGAAAACCCTCGAGCTCCCCAAAAAAGACATTGTCCTGGCATCAGGGGAAAAATCCAGGCTGAAGACCCTGCGCCTCCCAGTTTCGGCAAGGGAGAAACTGGAGAGCATGGGAACAGGGCAATAGGGGATCAAGGGGATGGTGATGCGCTTTGTTTGAACAGGGCGCGTGTTTCCTCTATGTCCTTTAAAAGATTATTTGCCTCCAAATATGGCTGCAGAATATCAAAAATATTGTTTGCAATTATTTCATAGCCTTTTGCGTTTGGGTGAACGGGATCTGACATATGTATTTCCCATACTCCATGCCAAATATCTTCAATCAGAGTTATATCGTTTTCGGATGCAAGCGCGTTAAAAAGATCATCATATCGATTGATCATTGCTGTTTGAAAGTCATAATCAGTAAGCCCAAACCTATTGGCCAATGCCCTGGCAACTCCTTCCGTATAAAATTTTGCCAAATAGATTTTTCGATTCCCGTCATTGACTTTGTTTAAAATATTCTGAAAATTGCCTTTGACAGTTGCTTCAGGAACTCCCCGGCGTAAATCGTTTGCCCCCAAAAGTATGATAATAATTTGAGGGTTTTGTGAAAGGACTTCGGTATCTACACGTGCTAAAGCTCGTGCGGTTGTATTTCCATTTACACCCGCATTAATAACGGGAATAGTTATTTTGTCCTGCAAATACGCGGGATAGGATTTCGTCTTGTCAACTACCCCTGGTTTTGTAGCGCCATAGCCGACCGTAAGACTGTCCCCCAGGCAAACCAAAGTCATAGCATGATTATTGCCTGTAGTATTGCCTGTAGAACCATTATCACATTGTACGAAGGCAAAAAGAAATACACAAAACATCAGCGGCAATGCCGTTAATGAAACAGTATTACCGAAAGCACCAAGCCTTTTCATAAAAAACCTCACTTTATCTTACTTCTCTTTTCAATCTCCTCTCTTAATTTTTAATTATATCAGACCCTCATAGAGCCGGAAGTTTTCGTCGTCAAAACAGACGAAGACAACCTGCTCTATGCCGGGTGTTTCGGCCAATGTTTCGCGTACCGCTTCTACGGCGATGCGGGCAGCCTTGTCCTTTGGGTAGCCGTAAACGCCGGTACTGATGTTGGGGAAGGCGACGCTTTTGAGCCCGACCGACTCCGCGAGGAGGAGGCTCTTTCTGTAACAGGAGGCGAGGGATCCCGCTTCCCCGCTGCCGCCGCCCCGCCAGATCGGGCCCACGGTGTGGATCACCTTCTTGCAGGGGAGCTTCCCCGGCCCGGTGATCACGGCATCGCCGGGAGGGCAGGGGCCGTCGGGGACGCCTCGCCTTTCCCCTGCTATGCGTCTGCATTCCTCAAGAAGGGCTGGCCCTGCGGCTCGGTGTATGGCCCCGTCCACCCCGCCCCCGCCCATGAGGCTTGAATTGGCGGCGTTGACAATGGCATCCGTTTCCATGCGGGTAATGTCCGCCTGCAGCAGTTTTAGTTTTTCATTTTTCATATTGGCCTCTTCTCCACTTTTCCATTATGGCGCTTATATGACCGTTCTCCTCTTCCAACAAACACGCGGCCTTCTCCACGCCTACCCCAAGGAGGACCATCACGATGGCGACTTTAGGCCGCCTGGCAGAAGCCTCCAGGGCCGAGAGGGCTTCCTCTTCGGAGCAACCGGTCAGTTCGCGAATAAGCCTAATCGATCTGAGGATGAGTTTGTGGTTTACCGGCTTCAAGTCCACCATAAGGTTTTTATAGACCTTCCCAAGGCGTATCATGGCGGCGGTCGTGAGCATATTGAGGACGAGCTTCTGCGCGGTACCGCTCTTCATCCTGGTTGAGCCTGTTACCACCTCCGGGCCGACATCCACATAGAGCCGGTGCCGCGCGTATGCAAAAGTCGCCGAATTGGCGTTGCAGCTTATGGCGGCAGTGACCGCACCCAGGCCCCTCGCGTAGTCAAGTGCGCCTAACACATACGGGGCCTGGCCAGAAGCTGTTATGCCAACGAGCACGTCCCTTTCGCTGAAACCCAGGGCCTTGAGTTCCTTCACCCCTTCACCGGCCCTATCCTCGGCGGCCTCAATCGAAGAGGTCAGGGCTTCCCTGCCGCCCGCTATGAGGCCCTGTACCATCCCAGGATCGACGCCGTAGGTCGGGGGGCATTCGGAAGCGTCCAGCACGCCAAGGCGGCCGGAAGTCCCCGCGCCTATGTAGACAAGGCGGCCGCCCTTTTTGAAGGCCGCAACTATGTCGTCCACCAACGCCGCGATTTCGGGGAGTATTTTTTCAACTGCGCCTGGGACTTTTTTGTCTTCGTTGTTGATAACCGTGACAATTTCAAGGGCGCTTTTCGAGTCGATGTCGCGTGACGCATCGTTTCGCTGTTCGGTGGTAAAGAAGCCAAGCGCCTCGGTGGAAAGGGTATTCAAAGCCGGGTTTTCATCCATAACTAGTCTCCGTATTCCAGAACCGCAAGGTTGCTGAAAATATACCTGGTACGGAATATATCGGGGTTATCCCTTTTAGGATAGATCCTGTTTGAAAGGAGCAAGGCGTAGAGCTTTCTTTCGGGGTCAATCCAGAGACTGGTCCCGGTGAACCCCGTATGGCCGAAACTAAGGGGCGACATTAAATCGCCGGCTGAAGAACCGGGCTCTGCCACCATCCAGCCAAGTCCGCGGTTCTGGCCCTTTCCTGCCGTGTGGTTACGCGTCATAAGTTCTGCGCTTGCCCTCTTGAGAAAAGCCCCGCCTTCAAGGGAAGCGAGCATGGCGGCGGCAAGGCGGCTCATGTCAACCGCGCTTGAAAACAGGCCCGCATTGCCGCTAACGCCGCCCATGACGACCGCGTTTTCATCGTGTACCTCGCCCCGAACCAGACGGCCCCTCCAGGCGCATTCCTCGGTAGGCGCTATGCGATTCAAAAGCGAGGTGGGAGGGTTAAAAAGGGTGTCGTTCATATTGAGGGGCTCCAACACCCGTCGGCGGATAACCTCGTCCAGGGGCGAGGAGTCCACCGCCGAAACGATCTCCCCCAGGAGTATGTAGGCCTCACAGGTATAAAGCACCCTGTCCGGGCTTTCGGGCCGGGGCTCGCTCAAGCGTATCGCCTCAAGCATTTCCTCCCTGTTATGCGCACGTTGGTAGGGATGGTTCCCGCCGGAAAGGGGTGCCGTATGGGTCAGGAGGGCGAAAAGGGTAACGCTGCCCAATGGGCTGTTTTTAAACGAAGGCAGGAAATACCCTATCTCGTCCTCAAGGCAGATAAGCCCATCCTCCAACTGCTTCATCAAGGCAAGGGTGACGGGGATCTTTGTCAGGGAAGCAAGATCGTAGAGGCTGTCTTCAGTCACGGGGGCGAGGCCGACACCCAAAAGGCCGACGCTCCCCTTTTCCAAAACCGTTTTTGAATTGCCTATCACCCATGAGGCCCCCGGGAAGACCCACGGGTTCACGCCCTCCCTCACAGCATCGGCTTTAGTACAGCTTTCAAGAAACTTTTGTATCCTGCCCATTCTATTTAATGGCCCCCGCAGTCATGCCGCGGATGAAATATTTCGACATAAAAACGTAAAGAACCAGCATGGGGATGATGGCGATGGAAAGCCCCGTAAAAAGGAGGCTCCAGTTGGTGCTGAACTGGCCGAAAAAAGTGGAAAGCCCGACCGGCAGTGTCTTGAGCCTGTTGCTTTGGATGAACACCAGGGGAAAAAAGAAATCGTTCCAGATAGGCACTGCGTTGTAAATTGTAACCAGGGCGATTGCAGACTTGGTAATGGGCATGACGATGCGCCTGTAGATGGCCCAGTCGTTGCAACCGTCGATGCGGGCGGCGTATTCCAGATCAAGGGGGATCGTTTTCATGAAGCCGGACAGGATAAACACAGTGGAAGGAAGGCCCATCGCTATGAAAACCATGATGATCGAAAGATGGCTATCCATCAGCCCCAGGTTCCTCACAAGCAAAAAAAGCGGAATAATCGCGATTTTGAGGGGCAGCATGATACCGCTTAAAAAGAGCATATAAACCCATGTTCTCAGCTTGTACTTGTAGCGCGAGACACCGTAAGACGCCATAGAGCCAAAGAGGATCACAAACGCCATGGCGATGAAAGTGACTATTACGCTATTCTTGAAATACACTCCAAAGCCACGGACGACCCAGACTGTCCTGTAATTCTCAAAAAGCAGGGTTTCGGGAAGCCCGAAGGGGTTCGCGAAAATTTCCCTTGTGGTCTTGAGGGAAGAAACTACCATGTTAAAAAGGGGATAGAAAATGAGGACAACATAGATTGCCATGAAAATATGCGTGAAGAGCAAAATTATGTTTTTATCCGGACGGTCGCGCCGGTAGCGGAAATCTATCATCATAGCTCTACCTCCCTGGATCGCGTGACTGCGATGGAAACTATGGAGATAAGGAAGGTAGCGATATAGATGATAACCCCAATGGCGCTTCCTATGCCTATCGCCGGGTTGCCCGAATCCACCCCCCCGAAGGCGGTACGGTAGAACATGGTGCCCAGGGTATCCGTGGAGAAATTAGGCTGCCCCTCCGGGCCTGCCATCGTAAAGATCTGCTCAAACACGTTAAGGCTTCCGATGATGGTAAGCACCGCTATGACAGTCACCGACGGGAGAATGAGGGGAAAGACAATCCGCCAGAACATCTTCCATTCCCCTACTCCGTCAAGGTAGGCGGCCTCGATGCAGTCCGCAGGGACCCCGTCCACTGCCGCGAGAAACACCAGCGAGGGGAAGCCAACCCAGCGCCAGATATTGACCACTATAATCGAGTAGGTGGCGATTTTTGCCTCGCCAAGCCAGGCGCGTGCCATGCCTTCCATGCCGATCAACTTCAAGAACTCGTTGACAAGCCCGTTGGGCTTGAGGTAGAGCCCCCAGAGGAAACTCACCGCGACAACGGAAAAAAGAACCGGGATGAAAAACACCCGCTTGAAAAATTCCTGCCCCGGAATGCGGCGGGAAAGCATATAGCCGAAAAAGAGGCCCAGGGAGTTTTGGATTATCATCGTGGTCAAAAACCACTTAACGTTGTTCCCGAGGGCGTTAAAGAAACGATCTTTGTACGGAAAAGTTGTGAAAAGCGTCCTGAAATTATCAAAGCCAATAAAATCGGCCCTTACGAGTTGTCTCCAGCTAAAAAAGCTGTTGAAAAGGGAAAGAAAAAGGGGCAAGAGGATAAACACAAAAACCACCGCCAGGGCGGGAAACACAAAGAAAAAAATCCAGATACCCTTGCGCAGCTCTTTATTCGTCATATTGCCCCTCATATTAACTTAAAGAATTTTAACCACGAACATCGTATCTTCGATACGACACAAACTCGTTCCTTCGGAACGCACACGAACGAAAAAAGAATGTCGAAGTACAAGTTCGTGTGGTTCGTGGTTTTTATTCTTCAGTTTATCGCTGGAACGGTTTATGCCAGGTGGCTATACCGTCCTGTATCTGCTTGGCCACCTGCGCCGGGGTGAGGGTCCCGCCAAACATCCCCTGCATAGCCGCCTGCAATTCCACGGAGCCGGTAGGCTGGCCGTAGCGGAATCCGACAACCATGATATGCGGGGTATTGTTCCTCTGGAAGTCCAGGATCTTGGCGATAAAGGGTTCAGAAGAAGAATCAACGCCAGGAACTGCGGTAACCCACTTGATGTCCCTGACATGCATCTCCCCGGTGTCCCTCGATGCAAAGAACTTAAGAAGCGTGAGGCTCTGATCCCTATTGGGCGTCGCGGTGTTCATGGCGTAACTCCCGTCGGCGTAAACCGCCACGTAACTGGTATCCCCTTGCCTGGCAACCGGCGGCCGGAAGATGTCGTAGCGGAGGCGAGGGTTTTCAACGCTGAAGAAAGCCGCGTCGTAGGAACCGCCGATGAAGTGGGCAGCCTGCTCGTTGATGAACATCGCCCGCGCATCGTCATAGCTGACACCCATCAGCATGGGCGGCATATACGGCTCAAGATCCTTTATCCTTTGTATGGCGGTAATAAAAGCCGGGTCCTCGAAAGTCCTGGTTCCGTTTCTCACGCCCTCATAGAAGGCATTCGCGCCATAGAAATTGGGGGCAAGGTTTCCAACCATGGTCTCAAAAACCCAGCCGTCCCTTCCGCCGTTGCCAATCGGGATGATATTGGCCCGCCTGATGGCTTCCATATTGGCGATAAACTGATCCCAGGTGACGGGGATGCTTAAGCCAAGCCTTGAGTAAATATCGGCGTTGTAGAAGATAACGCAGGTCTGGCTTGCCATGGGAACCCCGTAGATCTTCCCGTCCTCAATGGAAGTAGCGCCGCGCCTGTTGGCATCGTCGAAGGCCCTAAGCTCCGGCATGAGGTCATCCAGGGCCTGCATATAACCGGACTGGGCCAGGGCTTCCATACCGCCGTAGGAACGCGCCATGAACACATCAGGCCCCGAGCCGCCTGCCAGGGCTGTCTGCAGAATGGTGTTGTAGTCGGTGTTCCTGTAAGGGGTATGGACTACGGTGAGCCCTGGATTTCTCTGGCTGAAAAGGGCGAAAAGTTTTTCGTAGGCATCCACATCCTCTGTCCGCCAGGACCAGAAGTTTAATGTTACGGGCGCGGCCGTGGCCGCAGCACCCGGCTGACCTCCACTACTCCCCTGTCCGCGGTTACACGACAGGGAAATGATTCCCATCACGCACAGTAACAAAATCGCGATTCTCTTTAAAGTCATAATAGCCTCCTAAAAAATTATTTTTACTCCAGGGTAAAAATTTTAACGTTTATAAACCGCTGTGTAAAGGCATGATTTTTATAACGACACGGCGGATTTTAACGGCTCCTCATAGAGCCTGAATTCACCTACTTTCTCAATCCACTCCCCTTCCTCCTTCTTGAAGTATTCCAAAAGCTCCCTTTCCTCCGGGCCTTCTCCCCTGAGGTAAGACAGGAGCACTGTATCCCCTGCCAAAAGCTCAATGGCGGTTTTTTCGTTCCCGGCCTCGTATGTTCCGGGCCTGAAGGAGAAGCCTTCACAATTCTCCCGAACAAAACGGATTAGGCGCAGGGCATGAAATAAGACGTGATAACTAACCTCCCGCCGCATGAGCTGAAAGCCGAAACAGCTCTCGCCAGAGTATTTGTGGAACGTGGGTATGAAGCGGTGCCAGCGCAGGGCCGCGCCGGGATCGAAAAGCGGGTGCCTTTCTTCGTTCCAGCTTTCGTAACCAGCGCGTCTATTGTAATCAACAAGGCTTTCCATCCAGGGTGCGCCGAACACCTCAAAGGGCCTCGTGGTCCCGCGACCTTCGCTCACGTTTGTCCCTTCCCAAAGGCACTGGCCGGAATAAAAATCGCAGGTAAAAAACCCAGGAATATTAGGCGAAGGGGGAATTATCCATGGGTAAAATCGCCCGCCTGCCAGGCCGGCAGCATTTGTTTTACCGATGTTATGCGACACAACGTGAAGGGGAAAACTCGCCCCTGCCTGAGCGTGAAAATAGTAGGCCATCTCCCCGATTGTAAGGCCGTGGCGGTGCGGGATTCCCTCGATACCTATAAAAGAAGTGTACCCTTCCCTTAAAGGGGATCCTTCCACTTGCGTTCCGGCGGGGTTCTCCCGGTCTATTACCCAAACAGGCAGCGGAATATTCCCGTTTCCAAGGGTAATGAACAAATTCCGCAGGGTGGAAAGAAACGTATAGTACCTGACCCCCACATCTTGCAGGTCAACGAGAAGGGCATCAAGATCGCTTAATTTTTCTGGCCTGGCGCTCAGCGTGGATTCTGATGAGCCGTAGAGGGAGACAAACTCACAGCCTTTGAAGCCCAATTCCGTGTAAAGCCCATGGCTGTCAAGTTTCTCCTGATCCTGGAGCTCGCCAAAAAGGCCGTGTTCGGGTAAAAACACCCTCTTCAAGACACCACGCCGCCAAAGGGTCTCAAAAAGATACTCCCCTGTTTCAGGATGCCATGCAGTCTGATTGCACAGGAGCCCCACGCGCCCGCTTTTTAGGACGGGGTCGGAATCTTCCCAGACCGGGGTTTGGCTGAAGAAAAACTTCATACTATAATATAATCTTAAATTTACCAAAGTCAACAAAAACACTTTACGCGGACCTGACAAAAGCTTTTACTCCAAAGGACCTCTCACAGAGGCACTGAGGCACGGAGGTTTATGGGTGATTTGAAAGCCTCGCCGACTTTGTTGGCGACGCTTTATATTAATTATATTTAAATTCAAAAAGAATGATGATAACGCGCAGTTTCCAAACTACGCGCTCCCCTCTGTGCCCCTGTGCCTCCGTGAGATACTCTTCTTCCGTCTTACGCCCGTGCCTTCGTGAGAGGTCTATTGGAATAAATGTTGTTGCCCTGAACTTGTTATTTCGTCCATGTTACTTTTCGACAAAATGTTGTACAAAAAAGTGTATGGGAAAAAAATACTACTTCGGTATTGACGGCGGCGGCACCTACTCCCGGCTGGCATTGACAGACGGGGAAGGGAAAGTCCTGGCGGCTTCGGAAGACGGCAGCACCAATATCTACTCGGTAAGCAAGGAGGAAGCTTTTGAGAACCTTTCCCGGCTGGTTGGTTCAGCCCTGAAAGCTGCAGGGATAGGGAAAGTCGAGCTCGCGGCGGGTTGCATGGGCAGCGCGGGAATGGGCAGGGAGGCGGAAAAGGCCCTTTTTCGGGAATTTTTCGATACAATCGCGGGGAAAGATGTTCCCGTGAAACTCTGTACCGACGGGGAAATCCTGCTTTGCGGGGGGCTTGGGAATATTGAGGGCTACTGCCTCATTGCCGGAACCGGGTCGATAGCCCTGGGAAGATCCGCGAAGGGCGACTTGGTACGCGCCGGCGGGCATGGCTATCTCCTGGGTGACGAAGGCGGCGCGGCCTGGATAGGGAAGTCCGCCATCGCCCGTTCCCTTCGAAGCCTTGAAAACCGCGACCTCTTCACCGATATGCTCGGCCCCATCATGGAAGCCGCCAACCTCCCACAAATCGAGGATCTCATCCACTATATACATTACTCTGCGGACAAAGCGAAAATAGCGGCCCTGGCCCCCATTGTCACAGCCGCAGCAAGGAAAGGCGATCCCCTGGCACTTGACATACTCCGCATTGGCGCCGAAGAGCTGGCCCTCCTGGTCAAAAGCGTAATTGAAAAATCCCCCTGGATAAACCATAAAGAACTGGTACTGGCCGGGGGCGTCATGAAGAACGACGAGGTACTTGTCAAAACACTGAAGGAAATCCTTTCCCGGGACCTGCCTACGCTGGCTGTCTCTTCCCCCAAGGGTACGGCTTTACAGGGCGCCTGTATGCTGGCAATCAGCATGGTTAAACTCTAATTTGTCGGGTAGTCTGTCACATTAAACAGCTCAAAAAAAACTTGATTAACGGGTGGGCAAGCTCTTTGGAGAAAACATTTGAAGAACCCGGCTCCGGAGCCCTCTGACCACTTGACCACACAATTTTAGATCAAATTCTTTTTTAATTCCTAAATATGGTTATAGAAATTGAGTGGTCAGGTGGTCAGATCGTTTCTCACTTTAGGCAGCCCTTCGGGCTGCTTTTCTTACAGGTCTCCTACAGCCGGAGAATTCAAAGAGGTTTTCTCCAAAGAGCTTGCCCATCCGTCCACCTGCATTATTTCGGTAAATGTACCAACTATACGACATATTAGTGTTTTTTATGTGGGGAAGAGGACATTTTATCTTATTTTGTTACAAAACCATTAAGAAAAGGGTTATTGGCCGGCTTCGCCGGGTGAAATGCAAAATTCCACCACCTAAAAAACCCTAATTGCCGTATTGATCGCTTTGTGGTCAGACATATCTTTGTCGCGTGGGAGCGGGGAGCCATGAGGGCAGCATATGGCGTGTGTAAGAGAAGCCCTGACTGTTTAGGAAGTCAGAGTTGATTATAAAAGAATGCGCCATCGAGCTGCCATCATGGCTAGCCCGCTCCCGCAGCGCCGGATCGATATGTTTGACAATATCTGCGATCAGGGCGGCAAATTAGAGTTTTAGTTTGTCCAGAACCAGCTCTTTTAGTTTCCCAATCGCCTCAATAGGTTCCTGTGACAAAGCCGTTTCGCAGTCGGCGAGGGCCTTGGGGTAATCCTCTAGATGAAAGTACGCCTGTGCCCGCCTGAAGAGGCAATAGGGCTGGTAGGGGTTTATTTCAATGGATTTGTTGAACGCTTCCAGGGCCTGTGAGTAGCGCTGGAGCACAGAGTAGACAATGCCTTCGTAATAAACCGCCTTGTAGGATTTCGGGTCCAGTTTAAGGGCTTCGGAGAAATCGGCAACAGCCTCTTCGTAATTGGACCGTGCGAAAAAAGCCATGCCCCGGTGGTTCAGGATAATGGAACGAACCGACGTGTCAATGGTTTTCATGTCAAGAATCCGCGTATAGACATTGACAGCTTCGGTGAATTGTTCCTTGTTATGGGCGGTAAGGGCTGCCAATAGAAGATCGTCAATTGTGGCATCGGAGGGATAGGGCAGCTTTTCATCGTCCTTCTCTTCCGGAACGGGTTTTTCTTCCAAAGGCGCCCTGGCATCGGAAAGAAGGATGTCATCGGTAGACTCCTCTATCTTCTTAAAGAAGGAACGCCGCCGCTTTCCCAGTTCCCCGTTAAGTTTCCGCTGGTGTGTACGTATCTCCTGAAAAATGGTATCCGCGAGGGACAGGGACGCATTTATCGCGGCCAGCTTCCGTTTCATGGGGGTGTCAACAGGGTAGAATTCGGGTTTGTAGATCAACTCATGTTCAACTTCAGCCCAGGCATCCTGTAAAATTGTACGAACCTGGATTTCAGCGGTTTTACAGCCGCCCTCTTTTGCGATATCCTCCGGAATTTCTATTAACAGGTGGGTGGATTTATAGCCAAATTCCCTGAAAGTGTGCTCGCGCCCCTTTCGCTCCACTTCAATAGCATTAAACTCTTTTTTTATGATTTTTTCGACTTCGTCCACATCCTCAATGAAAGTACAAATTATGCGTATCCCGATTAAATCGGTAATCTGCGGGTGAACCACGCTGGAGTCGTTCTGTAAATTGCGAATGTACTTTCTCTTGAAGCTCTTGAAAGACTTGACCCTGCCCGTTACGCGCAGACCGGATGAAAACGGGGAAACCGCTTTTTTTACCCGCCTTTCAAGTTCCTGAACCGTCAAGGCCCTTGTCTTGTAGAATTTCTCGTATTCCGCCCAAATGGAATCCCTGGCAGGGGTTGAGGCAACGGGCTCCACCTCAAAATCGGCAAGCGCGGTGATTTCACTGGAATTGGCAACAGGCATAGCATCTCTCATAAAAAAACCTGACCACTTGAATCACCTCTTCAGTGGTTCAAGTGGTCAGGCGTTAAGTGGTCTGGTAACGACTCAGTTCCGTTTATTGTTCATCCCAATCGAACCCATAATCATATACCAGGGGATCCCATGACTCTTTGGATTGTCTCTGGTAATCCAGGAAGCGGAGAAGCTGGGCCTGACCGAATTTCTCCATTTCCAGCAGCCTCTTCTCGCTCTCCCTTTGGTTAATGATGCCCCAGATCGTTTCATCGTCGATATCCCTATCGACATCAAGAACGGCTTTATCGAAGATGACCTTCACTTCCTTGAAATAGGTAATAAAGTCGCCGCCAATCGCGTCCGCGTCCCTGTCAAGCCTGAAGCCGGCAAATTTGATGAATGGCGTTGTCCACGGATAAAGGGGATAGAGCCTGAGATCACGGTTCCTGACCTCAAATATGTACTGGGGGTTGTTCCAGGTAAGCTCAGACCAACCATCGAAATTGAGGTAGCCCATGAAGCAAACCTTCTCTTTCCCTTCGGAATCGAGGAGAATCACGTTGAGGCCGTGGGGGAAATTGAGGCCGTAAACCTGGACCGACAATGATCTGATCGTGCCGACGTTCTTCACCACCCCGTATCCATCCTCAAAACGGCTGGGGTCTGAAATCCCGTATGTACGGTTGGTCTGTACCGTACCTTCATCGTCAACATCACCCCATTCGTAAGCCGGAATCTCAAAGGGCGGCTTTACGGTAGCCTTGGAATAGGCGGGATCCAGCGGGTAATGTACCCTCACCCCCATTACCGTGCCAAACCTGGTGGAAGGCGATTCCCTGGTGTAGGTGTTGGATATGTTGGCGATGGTCCGCGAGGAAGAACTGAACTCCACATCCCAATTCACGATTGCGAGGGAGGTCTTCATCAGCGCTTTCTGGGCTCCAGTGTAAGTGCTGCTCATGCTCTGCCCGAAATCCATCATGGTTTGGCGATTTTGATTGTTCGTTGTGTCCTGATCGTCGTCTGAACGTTTAATATTAATGTCGGCAACCAGTTTTGTAAAATCAATCAGAACCGCATCTTCGGCATAAAGCATCCCGCTTAAAACCGACGCAATAACAACAAGAATGATAATCCTTTTCATTCAATGCTCCTTTCCTTTATGCAAGATACATAAGATCGTTTACTGTAAAGGGTATACCATATACCCCGTTTTGTCAACGCCTCATGGCATTGTTTTACTATTATCGGCAGGATTCCTAAAAACCCCCCGGAATTCCTCAAAAAAAACTTCGTTCCCTCCGATAAACAACTTCACGTTCTTAATATAGGGAAAATTCCTGCGAATCCCCTCATTCAGGGTCAAAAGGCTCCTGTAGACATCGCCACCCCCGAAGGGCAAAGCCGCCGACTCTGTGAGGTCAGAGTACACGACCTCGTCACGGTACATGAAGGAGTTTAGCCGGGTTTCCCTTGGGAAAAGGGGCTCGGAGCCAGGCGTTACCGGCCCCAGAAGGGCCTCGTCCACATAACGGCGCATATCCGTTTCCCTGTCCCCCGACCGGCGGAGCATACGGTCTTCCACAACGGTATTTCCCTCTATCTCAGAGTAGAAAACAAAGGTCCTCCTTGCAAGCCCAAGGCGGTAATAATCCGCCAGGACTGCGAGACCAAGAAGCACAAGGAGCGAGAGGCAGAGTATTCTCCTTCCTTCTATAGAGATGATTTTCGTGATCGGGCTTCCGCCAGATAACTTACTCATGGCANTTCNGCAAGGCCTCCGGAACTTTCAAAAAAGGTAACAAAATCACNTATACCCTTATATAACGCATCCGAAACCTTCTTCAAGTGTGCTTCACTGTCCATCAGAAGGGCTTCGGCTTCATTTGTCACAAACCCCATTTCCACAAGCACTGAGGGCATCCTGGCGTTCCTGACCACGAACCATTCCTCGGCCTTCAGCCCTCTTGAGGGGACTTGTCTCCCGATGGCTTCGTCAAGGCGTTTGAGGATGGCGTTGGCCAGCAGTATGCTTTCCGTGGTAAGTACCTCTTCCAACATGGAATTGAGTATGGGGAGGACTTCCTCCGAATCGGGATACAAGGCCCTGTCGATTACTTCCCGGCGGTAACTCGGGCTGAGGTACCACACCTCGAAGCCTTGTGCGGCCTTATTGAACGACGAATTGGCGTGGACCGAAACGAAAATCGCGGCCTCGTTTTTCTTGAGTGTGACCGTGTTTGCCTTGTCAACGCGCTCATCCAGGGTTAGGGACGTGTCCCCTTCCCTTGTAATGATTATCTTTTTGTCCGGAAACGCGGCTACCAGGGAGGCGTAGAGCGTACGGGAGACTTTGAGGGTAATATCCTTCTCCAGGGAGCTAAAGGTCCTGCCGTTAACGGTATGTGTCGAGGAAGCCCCTGGATCCTTGCCCCCATGGCCGGGGTCTATGATAATCGCCGCTATCCTGAATATATCGCTGCCGCTATTGTCGTTATAAAAACCAAACGATCTCCCCAATTGATCAATGAATAGCTCGGGAAACCGTAGAATGCCCTTCTCCAGATACGGCAGGGGGAGGGTCAAAACCTCACGGTGATCCAGGAGAACCATCCCGCTCTCCCCTGCCCTGCCCGAAGCAAAAGCCGCCTCGCGTCCCCCGGCCACGATAGTACCGGAAGCAAAAAAGGGATCCCAGCGTAGCTCGACCTTTCCCGCCCCGCCCAGAAGGTTCACTGCCTCGTCCAGGCTGAGGCTCCCGGTACCCTGCGCAAAAAGGGAAACTCCCGAAAGCAAAATGAAGAACAAACATACAAAAATACCTCTCACGGAGGCACGGGGGCACGGGGAAGAGAAAAAAGGAAAGAGAAAAGAGAAGAGATTTTTTCTTTCTTCTTTCTTCTTTCTTCTTTTGTACCTCTGTGCCTCTGTGCCTCTGTGAGAGGTTTTCGTAAAAAAGGTGACTGTCACCGTTTTTTCCCCAATGAGTCGAGGTAGTACACCGCGCCCTGGTAGCCGCCGCGTATGAAAGCCTGCCAGAAGGGGCGGCCAAGGGGAGAGGCACCTCCCCCGCCTATGGAAAGCTCCATGCCAGTGAGGGTCCTGACCGCGTCGAGGCTTTCGTGTACGCCGCGGCCGACATAGTCTTTGAGGCCGGATTCGGTAAACTCCGGGAAGGGGGTGAGGGTAAGCCCACCGCCGGGAATGGCCCTGTTTCCGGCGCCCTCGGGCAAGTCGGAAAGGAGGGCAAGGAGCCGCCTGTCAAGGGCAAAGGCATCGGGAGGGAAAACGAATTTCTCATCCATATTCTCCGTGTTACTCCGTGTATTACTCTGTGCCCTCCGTGGTTCACTTTCTTGCGTGGTGAAATATTCATGTGAAAGAAAAGCCGCGGTCTCTGCGTTTGGCTCTTCAAGGCGTATCAGGATGGAACGGGCGGCTTTTTCGGCGGAGTTGACCGCGTCCTCCCGGCAGGGCGCGGCGCTCAACACGTTCCCGGCCTTTTGGACGTTGTTCCCAGGGAAGCTCACCCCGCTCCCAGGCCCTATTCTCATGAAGACATCCCTCACATAGGGCATGACTGCTGCCCTCTCAACGCCCCTGATTTCGCCCACCTTTCCCGGGATGGAAATGAAGGCCCGCTCCGCACAGACCCAGTCCCACTCAGGCTCAAGGCCGCCGGGCTTTCTCCCAATGGCTATCTCTATCGCGCCTTTTGTGGGCAGGACGCCGGACGAATAGGGATAGGTCCAGCCCGACATATAGCCGCCTGAGAGCCGGGCGGCAATCTCGCCAATCATGGGGCCGCGCGGGGTGAGCTTGATGTCCCCCTTGGCAGCGCCGTTCGTGATTCCAAGGGCCTTCACGCCCAGGCGAAACACCTCGATGAGCGACTCGATGATCGCGGGCTCAAAGGAAGAGGGCATGGTATGGCCCATCTCGATAAAATACGGGGGAAAGAAGATGTGCCTGTCCGCGAAGCCGCAGATCGTGATTTCCCCGTCGTAAACCAGTGCGTCCACGGAGAACTCAGGGCCTTCCATGTACTCTTCCACTATGGCCCTGCCTGAGCGTGAGAACCTGAGGGCGTCGGCAACGGCGTCCGCCAGTTCCGGGAAGCTGTCCACCCTGCGGCAGCCCCGCGCACCCATGTTGTCAACGGGTTTAACTACCGCAGGCCACTGGAAAGGAAGTTTGAAACCTCCTTCCGGCGCGTTTCTTAAAATGATGAACTGTGGGGAGGGAAGGCCTGCGGCCTTAAAGCGCCCCCTCATCCTCTCCTTGTCGGAAGCGTCAAGGGCCGCTTCGTAGCTTATCCCATTTAGATTGAGTCTTTCGGCTACCCAGGCGACGGTTGCGGAGAAGTCCGTCCCGGCGGTCATAATGCCTGCAAGGCCGCCGTCTTCTGCAAGGGAACGGGCAAGGGCCTCGACGCCTTCCCTGTCTTTGAGGTCAACCTTTTCAAAGCGGTCGGCCAGGGGTATGCATTCGGCTTCCGGGTCAGCGTCAACCGCTATAGCCTGGAGCCCCATTTCCCTCGCTATCTTGAGGGCAGGCCCCTGCATTACCCCCGCGCCCAGAACGAGAATACGCTTTTTCCCCTGGGGGAATGTGTTTTCACCAGAAACCTGTTTTTCTGATTTTTCTGCCAAAATGGGAAGCCTCCATTTAATTTATCGGTAAATAAAGGATGAGACTTTTGACCGGCAGACAAACAGGAATTTTTTACCATGGTTTTAAGAAGAACACGCATTTTTTAAAGGAATTTCATCTATCCCCCGTGAAACTCAAGGCTGTCCTTGAGTACGGCAGAGCTCCGTGTTAAACTTTCTATAGTGATGAAATAGGGAAACAGGAAGTCCAGTCGAATGAAGCATTTGTTTATTATTAACCCTGTCGCGAAACGGATAAAGGGCAAAGTCAGACCGGTTAAAGGGAAAATTTCCGCCTTCTTCCGAGAATATCCGGGCATGGAATACGACGTGTACGTGACGGAGTGGTGCCGCGATTCAATCGCGTTCATACACAGGTATATCGCCGACAAAGACGAGACCGTCCGTGTGCACGCGATTGGCGGAACAGGCCTCCTGTTTGAGGTAATAAACAGCGTCGTCGATCTTCCAAACGCGGAGGTGGCATCCCACCCCTATGGCAAGGCGAATTCATTTATCAGGTACTTCGGCGCTGAAAACGAAAAATTGTTCCTTTCCCTCAAGAACCAGGTTTTTGGCAAAACAGTTCCCATGGATATTGTCCGCAGCGGGAACAATTACGGGATATGCTACGGGATGGCGGGGATAGAGGCATACGCAAACGCCCTTGGCGATACCTGGAATGAAAAGGGAATACCGGTTGATATAAGTTATTCACTGGCAGGCATCCTTTTTATCATGAACGGTAAAGCTGCCCAGCACTACAACATAGAAATAGACGGTAGGTGCATTAATGGCAATTTTGGTTCGGTAATGATAGCGAATGCGCCTTGTTACGGGCTGAATATGTTTCCCGCGATTGACGCACATCCGGACGACGGAAAATTGGATGTGTATTTATTCAGGAACGCGTCAAAAGCAACGCTCATAAAATGCGTCCCGGCCTATACCAAAGGCAATTACCGCAGGCTGCGGCCTGGCCTGGTTTCGCATTATACCGCAGGAAAAGTAAAGCTTTCCTCCGACAGCATGATGTGCATGAGCCTGGACGGAGAACGGTTCTACGGGACATCAACTGAATACGAGATCAAGCCGAAAGCGATAAATTTCGTATGTCCCGGACAAATCGATCTTGCGCAATTGCCGCGTATTTACAGAAGACCGCAAGAGGGCCTGCGTGGTGTATAACAATTCCTTTGATACCCTCGATATCGACACCGCGAAGACACCGGCGCGGCTCATAACCGTCCTGCACGGGATAATAAGGGCGGCTTTTTATTTTTTCAGCGCCAGGGAATTTTTTCTTCAGCGCGTTGTCTCAGGCGTGGTTATGATTGTCGCAGTTTTCCTCGTAACGGGCAGCGGGAAATTGACAAAACGGCAAATATCCATTATCGCGCCTGTTTTCCTCGCCATCACCGAGCTTGTTACCGTTACGTTAGTCGAAGGCGATCGCCTGGTCTACATTTTCCTTATTGGTTGTTCGCTCTTCTGCCTGATGTACGTCGATATTATCGGCCTGTTTATTTCGTCATTTCTGATCACCCTCGCTACGGCCTTTTTTATTTTTGTACTTGATGTCCGGCTACTCGGCATTCAATTCAGGCTGGCCGATGACGTGTTCAATTTCGCGGGTGTGGTCTTGATGTACCTGTTGATTTTCCTGCTTGGCAAGTATTCGATCAGCACACTGTCCCGCTTTCGGAGTACGGGGCAAACCTTTGACACAATTCTGGCGACCTCACCTAACCTGATAGTCATTGTAAACGACATGGCGAGGGTGGATTACATAAGCAAATCCTTCGCGGAGCTGCTCGGCATAGAAAAACAGGAATACGCGATCAAGCTGCCGTTTACGGACCTGTTTTCCACGCCAAAGCTAAAGCTCTTCTTTGGCGAGCTTCTGCGGCGGAAAGGGCAGATCTATGAAACCTTTTCAATCGAATATGACGGCAGGCAGCGCTGGTTTATGCTTCACTCGGTTCCCATCGGGGAAAGCAAGGTTGCGCGTTTGTTTGACAGCGTTGAGATAACGCCAATAGTCGAATCAAGGCAGGCTGCCGAAGAGGCAAGCCGAAGCAAGAGCAATTTTCTCGCCACAATGTCGCACGAAATTCGCACGCCGATGAACGCCATCATCGGAATATCGCAGATTCAGCTTCAGAAGGGAAACCTGACCGGTGAGAACGCTTCGGCCCTGGAGATGATTTACAGGTCAGGCAATAATCTGTTGGGGATCATCAACGATATTCTTGATATGTCAAAAATCGAAACCGGCAAGCTGGAACTNAATCCCACGGAGTACCACACGGTAAGCCTAATCAACGACGCGGTGCAGCTTAACATCCTCCGCATCGGCTTAAAACCTATTGTGTTAACGCTTGAAGTTGACAAGAGCCTTCCTTCGCTTCTTTGTGGCGACGAGTTGCGCTTAAAACAGGTTTTAAACAATATGCTGTCAAACGCCATTAAATATACAGAAAAAGGGCACGTGAAGCTTTCGGTTCGCCATGAGACGGAAGGCGGGACCGTAACGCTGCATTTCATTATTGAGGACACGGGTCAGGGCATAAAACCTGAAGACCAAAAGCAGATGTTCTCGGAATATTTGCGCTTCAACGCCGGCGCCAACCGCAGCACCGAAGGAACGGGCCTGGGCCTGTCAATTACCAAAAAACTCGTAGAGATGATGGGCGGCACGATTGGGGTAGAAAGCGAATACGGAAAGGGCAGTGTCTTCACCATAACGGTAAAACAAAAAGGAGTGGACTGTGAACCAATAGGCGGCGAAATTGCGCAAAAACTGTGTGATTTCACTTTCACGGAAGAGGGGCGGAATTTAAAACCTCAGATATCAGGCGTTTCAATGCCCCACGCAAGCGTTCTTGTCGTGGATGATGTGGAAACGAACCTGTTCGTTGCGGAGGGACTCCTTTCACCCTATAAACTCATGATCGAAACGGCGCTCAGTGGTTTCGAGGCGATAGAAAAAGCTGAGAGCGGCAGTGTTTACGACATTATTTTCATGGATCACATGATGCCGCAAATGGACGGCATGGAAACCACGCGGAAGTTACGCGCAATGGGATACACCGGCACAATAGTGGCTCTGACGGCTAACGCCCTTGTCGGCAACGACGAAATGTTCACCCAAAGCGGTTTTAACGATTTTCTTTCAAAGCCCATCGACACGGCAAGACTGGACATAATCCTGGGAAAATGGATTCCGGAAGAGAAGAAGGAACGGTTAACTGGGAACAGGGAACAATTAACAGGGGACGAATCCCTGTTACCTGATGCCCGTTCACTGCTGCCTGTTATTCCCGGCGTGGATGTAAAACAGGGCATCGCCATGACCGGCAGAACGACCGCAGGCTACAGGCAGGTACTGGCGCTGTTTCGCAAGGACGCGGAAAAGCGTCTTGGAATGCTTCTGGAAGCGCCCGATGAGGATGGCCTTTCGGACTTTACAACCCATGTTCACGCCCTCAAAAGCGCCTCAGCCTCCCTCGGCGCTCTTGGGCTATCCCATGATGCGGAGAGACTTGAGGCCGCCGGGAAGGCCGGGGACCTTGCGTTTATCAGGCAGGAACTGCCAAATTTTGCCGCCAGCCTCAAGGAACTCATAGCGGCAATCGGCACGGCCCTGGA
>JGI24698J34947_10000329_pt1 | contig 20943 bp, 15 predicted proteins | sample TergutMp193P3_FD_34947 | JGI IMG/M metagenome (IMG submission 34947) | reverse complement strand
GAACGAAACCGCGATAAACTCTACTATACAGAATGGAGAGATTTCATGGCGAAGTACCCCTTTGAGACTATCGAACCCAAATGGCAGAAGTATTGGGAAGAAAATAAAACTTTTAAGGCATTCGACGATCCGGCGTTTCCCAAGGAGAAGCGGCGGTACGTGCTGGATATGTTCCCCTACCCTTCCGACCAGGGGCTCCACGTCGGGCACCCCGAGGGCTACACCGCAACGGATATCTACTGCCGCTACATGAGGATGAACGGCTACAACGTGCTGCACCCCATGGGCTTCGACTCGTTCGGGCTGCCCGCGGAGAATTATGCCATCAAGATGGGCGTCCACCCCGCGGCAATTACCAATTCAAACATCGACAAATTCAGAAAGCAGATAAAGGCGCTGGGGCTCTCCTACGACTGGGACAGGGAAGTGATCACTTCGGTAGAAGAGTACTATAAATGGACCCAGTGGATATTCCTCAAGCTCTTTGAGAGGGGGCTGGCGTACGAGGCGGAAAGCCCGATCAACTGGTGCCCCTCCTGCAAGACCGGCCTTGCCAACGAGGAAGTCGTCGAGGGCGTCTGCGAGCGGTGCAAGACCCGCGTCGTGCGAAAGCGCATACGCCAGTGGATACTCAAGATCACCGCTTACGCCGAGCGGCTCCTCGAGGACCTCGACGGCCTTGACTGGCCTGAGCCGGTGAAGCGGATGCAGCGCAACTGGATAGGCCGTTCCGAAGGCGCCAACGTCGTCTTCAAGATCGAGGGCCACACCGAGACCATGGAGATCTACACCACGCGGCCCGACACCCTCTTCGGCGTCACCTACATGGTGCTGTCGCCGGAGCATCCGTTAGTCGAAAAAATCACCACAGCGGAAAACAAAGCCGCCGTCGCTTCTTATGTGGAAGAAGCCGCGAGCAAGAGCGACCTTGAGCGCACTGACCTCGCCAAAACCAAGACCGGCGTGTTCACCGGGGCCTTCGCGGTAAATCCCGTGAATGGCGAGAAGATCCCGATATGGGTCGCCGACTACGTCCTCATTTCCTACGGCACCGGTGCAATCATGGCGGTCCCGGCGCACGACGAACGCGACTGGGAATTCGCGAAGGCGTTCAAGCTACCAATCAGGCTGGTGGTGTCGAACGAAAAGCCCGCGCCAGGAAAGGATTATTCAGGCGAGCCGGAAGAGTGCACGACCGCCGACGGCTACTCGGTGAATTCAGGCCAGTTCAGCGGGATGACCACCACCGAGGCAACGGAGAAGATCACCGCGTGGCTTGCGGAACAGGGCCTCGGGCAGAAGGCGATAAACTACAAACTGCGGGACTGGATATTCAGCCGCCAGCGCTACTGGGGAGAGCCCATCCCCCTGGTCCACTGCGAAAAATGCGGCATCGTACCCCTCAGCGAGAAGGACCTCCCGCTACAGTTGCCCGACGTGGAGACCTACACCCCGACCGGCACCGGCGAGTCCCCGCTCGCCGCCATCACCGAGTGGGTAAACACCACCTGCCCCAAATGCGGCGGCCCCGCAAAACGCGAGACAAACACCATGCCCCAATGGGCAGGTTCCTGCTGGTACTACCTCCGCTACCTCGATCCCCATAACAGCGCCGCCTTTGCCGGGCGGGACAAGATCGACTACTGGGCCCCGGTGGACTTCTACGTGGGCGGCATGGAGCACGCGGTCCTCCATCTCCTCTATGCAAGGTTCTGGCACAAGGTGCTATACGACGCGGGCCTCGTGAACAGCAAGGAACCCTTCATGCGCCTCCTGAACCAGGGGATGATCGTTTCCTTCGCCTACCAGAAAAAAGACAAGACCCTCGTGCCAATCGACAAGGTTGAAAAGAGGCACGATGGTTTTGTGGAAAAAGAAACCGGCGAGGAAGTTACCGAAGTAATCGCCAAGATGAGCAAGAGCCTCAAAAACGTGATCAACCCCGACGAGATAGTCAGGGAATTCGGCGCGGACGCCCTCCGCGTCTACGAGATGTTCATGGGCCCGATTGAAGTGAGCAAGCCCTGGAACACCGCCGGCCTCACCGGGATATCGCGCTTCCTCGAAAGGCTCTGGGTGATAAGCGAAAAATGCAAGCCCCACTCCCCAGTCCCTGCCGAAGACAAGGAGCGTCTCACAAAACTGCTTCACAAGACCATCAAGAAGGTGACAGGCGACACGGAGACCCTCAACTACAACACCGCGATCAGCCAGATGATGATCTACTCCAACGAACTCGTAAAACTGGCGAAGGTTCCCACCTCGCTCTGGGAACCGCTGGTCATCATGGTTGGCGCGTATGCCCCACACCTGGGGGAGGAACTCTGGGAGAAGCTGGGAAAAACCGAATCGGTCTCAAAGAGCCGGTGGCCCACATACGACGAAAGCTTCACTGTCGATAACGAAACCACGATCGTGGTGCAGGTGAACGGGAAGATACGGGATAAATTCAGCGCCGCCTCGGGAACCTCAAAGGAAGAGCTTGAGAAAACCGCCATGGGCCTCGGCGGGGTCCAGAAGTGGATCTCCGGCAAGACCATTGTCAAGGTGATCTCGGTGCCGCTTAAGCTCGTGAATATCGTGGTAAAGTGAGCATACGAAATAGCTGTATTGACATATGAACAACCTTCTCATAAAATGTACTATCTTATAGCCGTATGAAAAGACCAATTGGAGGTTTTAAATGAAAAGAATCACGAGAGTAATGATCTTATCGCTGATGTTTGCGGTAATTTTCGCCGCCGCAGCCTACGGGGGAGGAGGCACTAATTATCAGCCAAGCCCCGTCGCGGCCGCCATGCCGGGACCTCACGGTACCAGATATGCGGTGGATCAAACCCTTAGAACAGTGTACCCGGTGGAGGTGACCAACTGGAGCACATTCGCCGCCAGCAGTTCCGCGGCCGACTGGAGTTTCGTCAGGCAGACCTTTGAAGGCCTGATGACGACCGACCTATACCAGAATATAGTCCCCGGCATGGCCGATAGTTATACCGTGAGCCCGGACGGCCTGGTCTATACCTTCAGGCTGAAACGGGGTCTTATGTACGTCAACAATTTATTACAGCCTGTAGTCGAAATGACCGCCGATGACTTCGTTGCCGTTGCCGAGTATGTGCTAAACCCCGACAACGCGGTAATCTCCTACATCTGGAACGGCATCATCAAGGGCGCGCAGGAATACTACACCCGCCAAACCACGGATTTCTCTACGGTGGGGTACAAAGCCCTTGACAGGTATACCCTTGAGATCACCCTGGTACAGCCCTCCTACTACTGGATCGACACGGCGGGCTCCTATGTCGGTATGCCGCGCTCCTACATCCAGCAATGGGGCGATCAGAACGGCGTCGACGAGACCAAGATACTCAGCATCGGGCCCTATGTGCTGACGGTGTTCCAGCCCCAGGTCAGGCACGTGTTTGAAAAGAACCCGTATTATTACGACAGGGACAAGGTGTATATCACGAGGATCGAGGATACCTACAACTCCGAAGCAAATACGGTAGCTCCCCAGATGTTCCTCCGGGGCGAAACTGACTATGCCGAGATTGACGCGGGCCTAATCGACCAGTGGAAAAATAACCCAGGCACCGGTAACTTGATCATCTCCTACCCGCCCGGGTATGACTATCCGACCTACTATTCGTTCAACTACGACCCGAAATTCGACGCCCAATACCAGCCGGAGAATTACAAGCTGGCGATTGACAACGAGGCGTTCCGCCAGTCCCTGTATTGGGGCCTCAACAGGCAGAGGGCCGCGAGGGCCTATGACCCCTACGACTCCGCCGATTTGAACCTTGCCTACATCATTAGCGGCGGCGAATTCCTCGTTGACTACAACGGGAAACTGCTCAGGGACTATGACGCTTTCAACAACCTCAAGGCGCGCGGCAACTGGAGCTTTAACGCGGCAAGGGCATTGCAATACAAACAGCAGGCGATGACGGAACTCAGGGCGCAGGGCGTTACCTTCCCCATCATACTCTACACCCGGTTCAACCCCGTCACGACCGGATGGCCGCAGGAAGTCACGCTGGTAACCCAGCAGCTCTCCGACCTCCTCGGCACTGATTATATCAGGTTCGTGGTGACGGAAGGCCCCTCAGTCGGCTTCCTGGATGCGGTCCGCCGCGCCGGGGACTGGGGCTTCCTGAAGCTCAACCACGGCGTCAACTCGAGCGTCAGGGACCCCGGCTTCGCGAGCATTCTTGCCTTCGACGGCACGCCGAACAACAGGTGGACCTTCCTCCAGAACGCCACCACCCCGAATGTACGCTCGCTGCACGATCAGTACCTGGCAATGCTTGACAGGGCCAATAGTATCCAGCCCATGGCCGGCACGCCCACGTTTAACGCGGATGTCGAGGCCCGTTTCAAGGTTTACGCCGAAGCGGAGGCTTTCCTGCTCGAACACGCCTTTGTGATTCCGTTCCATTACTGGTACGACGGTTACTATGTGACCCGCACCTTCAACTACGACAGCATTGGCAGTTCCTATAAGGGACGCAGGGTGTTCGCCGATCCTCTTACCGCCGAGCAGTACGCCCTGCTTTACGCCGATTGGCTCGCCGCCAAGCAGCGGAGCGTAAGGTAATTTGGTTACGAAGTAACCTGATTACATAGTAATTAATCCCACTCAGGCTCTCCGGGCCTGAGTGGGTTCTTTATTCTGCTTTCTCCTATCTTTCTTATAGGTGTGGTTTCACATGAACTACATTAACCTTCTGATACCCGAGGCGCGTCCCTTTTTTAAGTCGTTTCTCTCCGCCCTCGACAAGCGCGGCCTTCGATACTCCATCCTACAGACGATGCGTACCCAACTCGAGCAGGACGCCTTTTACGCGCACGGCAGGGAAAGCCTCGAGGTGATAAACCGCCTGCGCGCGGTCGCCGGGCTCTCCCCTATAGAAGAGGCGGAATCGAAGAAGATAATCACCTATGTGAGGCACTCGAAACACCAGGACGGCAAGGCGGGGGACATCGTGCCGGTACTCAATGGAAAGATACCGTGGGATATAACGGAAGAGAACGCCGACATCTGGCTTACCTTTGGGAGGCTCGGGCAGGAAGCCGGCCTCCGATGGGGCGGGACATGGGAGCCGCTTGACAGGTTTGGGATTGGCTGGGACGCCCAGCATTACGAGATGAGGGAATAAATATGGAAGAAAAGGAGTTTTGCATAAATATACATTTATTTCCTTTTTATCAAAGCGGTATTGACATAAGTATACGCTTTTACATACAATTGACAATCTTATAGTAACATGAAGGAAAATTAGGAGGTGTTATTATGAAACGGTTTATGAAAATATCGTTCTTGTTGGTGTTTGCGGTGATTCTCACCGCCACGGCCTTCGGCGGGGGCAGCACGGGTACCCAAAGCGCCGTCGCATCCGGAATGCCGGGACCCCACGGGACGAGGTACGCGGTAGACCAGGTCCTCAGATCGGTGTATGCGGGGGAGGTGACCAGTTGGAATTCCTTTGAAGCCCTCGCTAACTCAAACAACCAGAGTTACATCAACCAATTCGCCGAAGGCCTGATGACGCACGACCAGTACGGAAATGTGGTTCCCGGCCTCGCCGAGAGTTACTCCGTGAGCGGGAACGGAACGGTCTATACATTCAGGCTGAAACGGGGCCTCATGTACGTCAACAACCTGCTTCGCCCCGTGGTCGAGATGACCGCCGATGACTTCGTGGCGGTTGCCGAGTATGTGCTGAACCCCGACAATGCCGTCATCCACTACGACTTTAACGGCATCGTGAAAGGCGCGGAGGAATTCTGGAGACGCGAAACCAGGGATTTCTCCACGGTGGGGTTCAAAGCCCTGGACAGGTATACCCTTGAAATTACCCTGGTGGAGCCTATCTACTACTTTATCGACACGGCGAGCAGGTACTACAGTATACCGCGCACCTACCTCACGCAGTGGGGTGATCAGAACGGCGTCGACGAGACCAAGGTTCTCAGTATCGGGCCCTACGTGCTGACGGTGTTCCAGCCCCAGGTCAGGCACGTTTTTGAGAAGAACCCGTATTATTACGACAGGGACAAGGTTTATATCGAGAGGCTTGAGGATACCTACAACGCCGAGGCCAGTACCGTCGCGCCGCAGATGTTCCTTAGGGGCGAGACGGACTATGCCACGATTGACGCAGGCCTTATTGACCAGTGGAAGAGCAACCGCGCCACAGCCGATTTGATCATCGCGTGGCCTCCGGGGTGGGAGTATCCGACTTTCTATTCGTTCTGTTACGACCCGAAATTCGACGCCCAATACCAGCCTGAGAATTACAAGCTGGCGATAGACAACGAGGCTTTCCGCCAGTCCCTCTATTGGGGCCTGAACAGGCAGTACGCCGCGAGGGCGTATGACCCGTACGACACCGCCGATTTGAACCTTGCGTATACCATAGTCGGCGGCGACTGGCTCTTCGACTACAACGGCAAAATGTTCCCCGATTATGACGCTTTTAACAACCTCAAATCACGCCCAAGGTGGAGTTTTGACGCCGCAAGGGCATTGCAATACAAACAGCAGGCCATGACGGAACTTCGGGCGCAGGGCGTTACCTTCCCGATTATCCTCTACACCCGGTACAACCCCATTACCAGGGGATGGCCGCAGGAAATCACGCTCGTGACCCAGCAGCTCACCGACCTCCTTGGCAGCGACTATATCAGATTCGTGGTGGCGGAAGGCCCGTCGACGGGCTTCCTGGACCTCGTCCGCCGCGCCGGGGACTGGGGCTTCCTGAAGCTCAACGTCGGCCTCGAGATAGATGTCAGGGATCCAGGCTACTGGAGTACCTTCCCGTTCGACGGCGACAAGGACAGGAACAAATGGACCTTCCTCCAGAACGCCACAACCCCGAATATCCGCAGGCTGCACGATGAGTACCTGGCAATGCTTGACAAGGCCTATGCCATCCTGCCCATGGCGGGTTCCGCCTCGTTCAACGCGGACGTTGAGGCCCGCTTCAAGGCTTTCGCCGAAGCGGAGGCCTTCATGCTCGAACACGCCTTTGTGATTCCGTTCCATTACTGGTATGACGGTTTCTACGTGACCCGCACCTTCTACTACGACAGCATTGGCAGTTCCTACAAGGGACGCAGGGTGTTCGCCGAACCCCTCACCGCCGCGCAGTACAACCTGCTCTACGCCGACTATGAGGCCGCCAGACTACGAAGCCTTAGCAACAGATAATGTTACACCGTTCAGGCGTCCGCCGGGCGCCTGAACGGTTGTATTGAAATTTTTATATGGAGACGAGGATATGGTTTGGTATATCATAAAACGTATACTCCGTTCCCTGCTGACTATGTTCGTCATAATCTGCATAGTCTTCCTCTTGCTCAGAATGATGCCCATCGAGGGCTACTTCCCCGGCCAGTACGAGCGCATGACGCAGGAACAGCTCGATGTCTCCATACGCCGCCTGGGGCTTGACAAGCCGGTCACGGAGCAGCTCTTTATCTTCTTTAGAAACCTGATCGTGGACGGCGACATGGGCGTCTCACAGAGGTACCATTACAACGTGCCGGTACTGGAGATAATCGGGAGGAAAGCGCCCATCTCGCTTAAGTTCGGCCTCATCTCGCTGGCGATCAGCATGCCGCTGGGGTACGGGCTGGGAATCCTCATGGCGCGGAAGAAAGGCGGCGCGTGGGACAAGATAGGCACGGGCTATATCGTGGCGATGCAGGCCATCCCTTTCGCGGTGTTCGCCATCCTCATACAGTTTTACAGCGCCTCGGTCCTTGGCCTGCCCATGCTCTACAGCGAGGACAGGTGGATCTCGATGATAGCCCCCGTCATAATGCTGTCCATAGGCGGCATCGCAGGGAATGCCCTGTGGCTCAGGCGCTTCATGGTGGACGAATCGAACAGGGACTACATCAAGCTCGCCCGTTCCAAGGGCGTCCCCAACTCGGCGATCTTCTTCCGCCACGTGTTCAGGAATGCCATGGTGCCGATGGTCCAGGGCATCCCCGGTTCCATACTCTTCGCGATAGTCGGCTCGATTTACATTGAATCCCTTTGCTCGATTCCGGGAACGGGCGGGCTTTTGGTGGACGCGATAAAACGCCAGGACAATTCGTTGGTTCAGGCGCTGGTCATCATCTATGCGCTCTTGGGCATATTCGGCCTCTTGCTGGGGGATTTGCTCATGGCGATGGTCGATCCGCGCATAAAGCTGGTTAAGAAGGAGGGCGGCCGCTGATGAGTAAATATTCGATAATGCTTGGCAGCGTAAAGAAGATGGAAGACGGCCTCTTGAGCCGCTTCCGCGCCGAAGTCGCGGGCAAAAACGACGACCTCAGCCCCGAGGAAACGGCGGCCCTCGATCCCGGCCTGTTCACTTTTGCGAATAACGATATGTCGGAAGCCGAAAAAACAGGCTACTCGAATTACTCCTACTGGGGCAGCACCTTCCGCATATTCATGAAAAATAAGCTGGCAGTGGCGACGTTCTTCATCATCGTGATCATGCTGGGCTTTTCGATAGTGCGCCCGTACCTGCCGGGCCAGAGGGACCCCGCCCGCGCCAACGATCACCCCGTGACGGGAATGCCGTACAGCAATCAGCCGCCCAGCCGGGAGTACTGGTTCGGCACGAACAGGATCGGGCAGGACCTCTGGGCGCGCATCTGGTCTGGCACCTCGACCTCGCTCTTCATCGGCTTCACCGTGGCGATAATAACCTCCGCGGTGGGCATATTCGTGGGCATACTGTGGGGGTACGTACGAAAGCTGGATTTTCTGTTTACGGAACTCTACAACATCCTGGACAACATCCCGACTACCATAGTGCTGATACTGGCGGCCTACGTGCTGAACCCAAGCGTGCAGACGATAATCATTGCGATGTGCTTCACCGGCTGGATAGGCGCGGCGCGGCTGATACGCAACCTGGTCATCATCATCCGCGACCAGGAATTCAACATCGCCTCCCGCTGCCTCGGCACGAACCTTTTCCGCGTGATGATAAAAAACCTGCTTCCTTACCTGATTTCCGTCATCATGCTGCGCATGGCGCTGACCATCCCCGGCGCAATTGGCTCCGAGATTTACCTCACCTACATCGGCCTCGGCGTGCCGCTCAACACGCCCTCCCTGGGGAACCTCCTCAACGAGGGCCGCTCGGTCATGATGTCGCCTAACCTGCGCTACCAGCTCTACGCGCCGGTTGTGATAATCGGCATACTGACGATAAGCTTCTACCTCATGGGCAACGCCTTCGCCGACGCGGCGGATCCGAAGAACCACGTCTAGTAAAATGGAGAGCGGTATGGAAAGTGAGAAAAAGGTTTTTTCCATAAACAACCTGAACATAAAGTTCACCCTGAGGGGCCGCGTGCTGCACGCCATCCGGGACGTGAGCCTGGACATCTACAAGGGCGAGAGCCTCGCGGTGGTGGGCGAGTCGGGGTCGGGGAAGTCCGTTTTGATGAAGACCCTCATCGGGCTTTTGGACAACAACGGGTGGCTGGATTCGGGCACGGTTATTTACGAGGACGGGAGGGACATCGCCCAATTCAAAACGGAGAAGGATTGGCTGGGTTTTCGCGGCAAAGAGGTGGCGATGGTCATGCAGGACCCCATGACAAGCCTTAACCCGCTGAAAACGGTGAGCTGGCAGATATGCGAGGCGCTTGAGTACAACCAGAATATGCGGGGGGCGGAGGCGCACGAGAAGGCCGTCGATCTGCTGCGCGACGTCGGCATACAGGACCCGGAACGCAGGAGCAGGCAGTACCCCCACGAGTTCTCCGGCGGCATGAGGCAGCGCGTGGTCATCGCCATAGCGATGGCGTGCAAGCCGAACCTGCTCATTTGCGACGAGCCGACCACGGCTCTAGACGTCACCATTCAGGCACAGATCCTCACGCTGCTGAAAAGCCTGCGCGAAAAGTACAACCTCACGATGGTGTACATAACGCACGACCTCGGCGTAGTCGCCAATGTGGCGGACCGCATCGCCGTCATGTATTCCGGCGATATTATCGAAGTCGGCACCAGCGAGGAAATTTTCTTCCAGCCCAAGCATCCGTACACCTGGGCGCTCTTGTCGTCGCTGCCCCAGTTGGGCGAAAAAAAGCAGGACCTCTACTCGATTAAGGGCACTCCCCCCAATCTGTTCCAGACGATACGGGGCGACGCCTTCGCCGCGAGGAACCCGCTGCCCCTGGCGATAGACTTCCTGCACCGGCCGCCGTATTTCGAGGTCTCGCCCACCCACAAGGCCAAAACGTGGCTGCTTGACCCGCGCGCGCCCGAACTGGAACCGCCGGAGCAGGTCGCCCATATTCAGAATATTTGAGGAGATACGGCAATGGCGGAGATTGGTACAAGCGAAGTCGTTAATGAAAACGTCACCAAAGGTGACGATGTCATCCTCAGCGTAAAGAATATGTGGGTTTCCTTCGGGACAGGGCGCAAGAAATTTGACGCCGTGAAGGGCGTGTCCTTCGACATCCACCAAAAGGAAACGTTCGGCCTCGTGGGCGAGTCCGGCTCGGGCAAGACAACCATAGGCCGCGCCATCATCCGCGTCAACACGACTGCGGCAGGCGAGGTCATCTTCAAGAACCGCCGCATCAACGGGAGGATTTCCAGGGCGCTGGACAAGGACGTCATACACGGGATACAGATGATCTTCCAGGACCCCATGGCGTCGCTCAACGAACGCGCCAAGGTGAATTACATCGTGGGCGAGGGCCTGCAGAACGTGGAGAAATCCCTATCGAGGAAGCAGCGGGAGGAGCGCGTGGAACAGGCATTGCGTGATGTGGGGCTGCTGCCTGAGTTTTCAAGCCGCTTCCCGCACGAGTTCTCAGGCGGGCAGCGCCAGCGCATCGGCCTGGCGAGGGCGCTCATCATGAACCCGTCCCTCATCATCGCCGACGAGCCCATCTCCGCCCTGGACGTGTCCATACGCGCACAGGTTCTCAACCTCCTCGCGAAGCTTCAGAGGACGCGAAACCTGACGCTGCTCTTTATATCGCACGACCTTTCCGTTATGCGCTTTATCTGCGACCGCATCGCGGTCATTCACAAGGGCATCATCGTGGAGATGGCGGAAACCGAAACGCTTTTCAAGCACGCGCTCCATCCCTACACCAAATCCCTCCTGTCCGCCGTTCCCCTGCCGAACCCCGTCAAGGAAAAGAAGAAGGTCCTCGTGAGTTATGACCCCTCATGCCACGACTACTCGACGGATCTCCCGAAATGGACGGAGATCGAGGGCGGGCATTTTGTGTATGGCAACGACAAGGAACTGAAAGAGTATAGATCTGCTCTGCAACAATAATTCCTTCCGTGCCCTTGTGCGAGGTCTTTATCTCTTTATGATTTCAAACCCGCAATATGGAACGAGGGCCTTGGGGAGCTTTATCGAACCGTCCTTCTGCTGAAAATTCTCCAGTATCGCGACAAGGCCACGGGAAATTGCAATGGCGGTGCCGTTCAACATGTGGACGAATTTATTTTTTCCGTCCTGGTCCTTGTACCTGATGTTCAGCCGCCGGGACTGGTAGTCGGTGCAGTTTGAGGTGGAGGTGACTTCCCCCCAATCGCCGCGTCCGGGCATCCAGGCTTCGAGGTCCCACTTGCGGTACGCCGGCGCGCCGAGGTCCCCCGTGCAGGTCTCCACCACCCTAAAGGGGATTTCCAGGCCGCGAAAAATATCCTCTTCAATCGTGAGTAGCTCCTCGTGGAAACGCCCCGATTCTTCGGGAAGGCAGAGGACGAACATCTCCAGCTTCGTAAACTGATGCACCCGGTAAAGGCCCTTTGAAAATTGCCCCGCCGCCCCGGCCTCGCGCCGGAAGCAGTGAGAGAGCCCCGCCATGCGCAACGGGAGTTTTTCCCGTGGAAGGATCGTGTCGGAGTAGTAGCCCCCAAGGGTAATTTCTGCGGTCCCGACAAGGCAGGCGTCCTCGCCGGACAGGGAGTAGACATTGGTCTCCGCCCCCCTTGGGTTGAAGCCTATGCCCTCGAGAATTTCTTCCCTGGCGATATCCGGTGTAATAAACGGGACAAAGCCCCGCTTCTGCAGAATGTCTAGCGCATAACGCACCAGCGCCAGTTCCAGGAACACCGCCTCGTTTTTGAGGTAGTAGAATTTTATCCCCGATACCTTTGTCGCGGTATCAAAATCTATGATGTCGAGCTTCTGCCCAAGCTCCACATGATCCAGCGGCTCGAAATCAAGTTTCGCCGGTTCCCCAAACCGCCTGATCTCAAGGTTGTCCTTGTCTTCCTTCCCGACCGGGGCGTCCGGATGCGCCATATTGGGAATCATCCTGGCTTCCCTGTCAAGTTCCTTCTCGGCCTCCGCCAGCTCGGCCTCCGCCGTGGTGATGGACTCTTTCAGTTTCTTCCCTTCATCCACAAGCGCCTGGCGGTCAGACGCCTCCATCTTCCCCTTCATCGCCGCCGCGTTGGCGTTCCGCTGCTGCTGAAAGCCCTGCAATACAGTGCTAAGTTCCGTCCTCCTGGCAAAGAGTTTTGCCACCGCCTCGGCATTCGCCTTCATGTACCTGTCAACAATGTTCTTCTTGACCGCCTCAAGGTTCTCCACAATAAATCGATAATCAAGCATAATATGCTATTCTACCAAAGGTAAAGGAACAGGTCTATATTCTCTATAAACCCCAATTTATTGTTTTGATCGTAACTGGCGTCAGACATATCAAATCGGCGCGGCGAAGCGGGCTAGCCATGCGGTCAGCTCGATAGAAGTACATAACAATTCCGGCTAGTGGGCGTGTGAGTGCCACCGGCGAAACCTTTGGGGAACCCGGCTGCGAAGCCGCCTGACCACATAATTTTTATACTAACTTATAAGTATTCTGGAAATTGCATTCAAAAATTATGTGGTCAGGCCTGCTTCCCCTTTAGTCTTGCATATTCCGCTCGTCTTCTGCGCCGGAGAGCCCAAAGATGGTTTCGCCGGTGGCACTCACACGCCCATTTGCCAGATTTATTATGCTGTATGTTATCTGTCTGACTGGCTCCCCGCTCTCACCGCGACAAAGTTATGTCAGACGACAGAGCGATCAGAAAGACAAATTAGCATTTACTAACAGGAAATAAAATGCTCTCTTCCCCTTTCTAAAAATGCTTACTTGTCGCGGTTATGTTTTATGTATTAATGAAGAATAATTATGAACAGGTGGGCAAGTGACGTGGAGAAAATATTAGCTTTTTGGTAAAACCTTACAGACGCGAGCCGAGAAAACCTTTCGGGCAGCATTGGCGTGCTAAAATAAAGGCTTTGCCGCGTGCCCGCTTAATCGCATTAAGCGGGCAGGCCGCCACGATAAGGCCACGCCACGAGCTGACCGAAAGGCTTTCTCGGTCGCGATATGAATGTTTTTATAAAATTATCGTTTTCGTCGTGGCACTTGCCCACCCATTTGTCTGAGTATTATACTAATAATATGAAAGATTTGGATAAAATACGGGACAAGAAAGCTTTTATCATCGACATGGATGGCGTCATTTACCACGGGAACCGGCTGCTGGAGGGCGCGGTGGAACTCGTGGAATATCTTGAGAAGAACAGCAAGGCGTATCTCTTCTTGACCAATTCCAGCGAGCGTTCACCTGTGGAGCTTTCGCAGAAACTGGGCCGGCTGGGTATCATGGTTGACCCGAAACATTTTTACACCAGCGCACTTGCCACCGCGAGTTTCCTTGCTTCGCAGAGGCCGGGCGGTTCGGCTTACGTCATCGGGGAACCGGGGCTGATACAGGCGCTCTACGACGCGGGCTTCACCATGAACAACGTGAACCCCGACTATGTGGTGGTCGGCGAGACCCGCAGTTACAACATGGAATCACTGGAGCGGGCGGTGCATTTGGTGCGGGGCGGCGCAAGGCTTATCGGCACAAACCCCGATATCTCAGGCCCCAGCGAGCAGGGCATCGTTCCGGCCTGCGGTGCGCTCGTGGCGCCCATCGAACTCGCCGCCGAGAAGAAGGCCTACTTTGTCGGCAAGCCCAATCCGCTGATTATGCGCCACGGCCTCCGCCGTCTCAGCGCCCAGCGGGAGGACACCGCCATCATCGGCGACAGGATGGACACGGACATCGTTGCCGGGGTGGAATCGGAGATAGAAACCGTACTGGTTCTCTCGGGGGTGACGAAGCAGGAAGACATCTCCGCCTTCCCCTACCAGCCCATGCACATCCTGGAAGGGGTGTTCGAGATTCCGGGGTAAGTGTTATACTCAGGGTCTGTGTTTTTATGTAAAAATATGATAGAATAAAACAAGGAGGGCACCCGCATGAAACTTTACAGTCGGGGTCAATTGATCTTCTTTTGCCTTATGAGCGCTCTAATCGTTATACTCTTCGCGCTGGGGATAGGGCTGCTCCGGCTGCCCGGAAGCAAAGCCGCGACCCAGGAGGCGACAGGCGCAGTGGAGCAGATGTCGCCAGCAGCGGCGCGGCAGGGTTCGTCCGTCAGCATGGTTGAATCATTTTTTGACGAGGTTAACTCAAGCAATCCGAACTTGCAGCTCCTACAGCGGAATGTCCAGGACCTCACCGCGTACACCGAAGATGAACGCCAGAATATTACGATTTACGAACAGCTCAACGCAGGCGTGGTAAACATCACCACCGAGACGGTCGGGATCAACTGGTTCCTTGAACCGGTTCCACAGGCGGGAAGTTCAGGCTCGGGCTCAATCATAAACACACGGGGTTATGTGCTCACAAACAACCACGTTATCGAAAACGCGAACAAGGTCTATATCAGTTTGGCTGACGGAAGTGAGTTTGAGGGAACCGTTGTCGGGACAGACCCCGAGAACGATCTCGCCGTGCTGAAATTTGATCCCCCGCAGGGGATGGCGCTGCAGGTGATCCCCTTCGGCAGTTCCGACAACCTCAAGGTAGGCCAGAAGGTTCTCGCCATCGGCAACCCGTTTGCCTTTGAGCGGACATTGACCGTCGGCATCGTCTCAGGCCTCGGCAGGCCAATACAGATTGCGACTAACTACATAATCAAGGACATGATTCAAACCGACGCTTCGATTAACCCCGGCAATTCCGGCGGGCCGCTTATCAATACGCAGGGGCAGATGATAGGCATCAACACGATGATCTATTCCCCCTCAGGCGGTTCCGTGGGTATAGGTTTTGCGATACCAATCAACACCGCGAAAAGGGTTGTCGCCGAGATCATCGAGTACGGCAGGGTGAGGCGCGGTTGGATCGATGCGACGCTGGTCCAGCTCTTTCCGCAACTGGTGCAGTACGCCAGCCTGCCCGTCAGCACGGGGCTCCTCGTTTCAAGGACGCTTCGGGGCGGGCTTGCGGAAAGGGCGGGGCTCCGGCAGGGTAGCGATCCCGTCCAGTACCGCCGCAGCGTCATCTATCTTGGCGGCGATATAATCACTGCCGTGAACGGCGTGAGGATCAACACATTGGCGGATCTTTATTCCGCGCTGGAGGACAACAAGCCGGGGGATGTTGTGAGGGTCGAGGTCTACCGGGGAAGGGACACACAGACGCTTAGCATTACGCTTGCGGATCGGGAAGAAGTTCTTTCCAGATAAAACACGAAGGAGAAGAAAATGGCAAAGAAGAAATATGTGCAGGTTGGCACGGGCGGCAGGGCAAGGATGTATTATGAGGCGATATCCACGACTTTCAAGGACAGCGCCGAAATAGCGGCCTTCTGCGATCTCTCGCCCACGCGGATGAATTATGCGAACAGGCTCCTCACCGAAGAGTACAAGGCCCCCCCGGCGAAGATGTACCATTATACGGAATTCGACAAAATGCTGGATGAAAATAAGCCTGACGCCGTGATAGTCACAAGCGTCGACCGGACGCACCACGACTACATCATCCGCTCCATGGAAAAGGGCTACGATGTCATCACCGAAAAGCCCATGACCATAGACGAAAAAAAAGCCCAGGCGATCATCGACTGCCAGAAGCGGACGGGGAAAAACCTCAGAGTCACTTTCAATTACCGTTACGCGCCACACGCAACGAAGATACGTGAAGTTATCATGGACGGCACTCTCGGCGAGGTTTTCTCGGTCCATTTTGAATGGCTCCTGAACACCGAACACGGGGCGGATTATTTCAGGCGCTGGCACCGGAACAAGCTGAATTCCGGCGGCCTGTTGGTTCACAAATCTACCCATCACTTTGACCTCGTTAATTTCTGGATAGGCAGCAAACCGGAAATCGTCTTCGCGATGGGCGACCTCAATTTTTACGGGATGAAGAACGCCGAACGCCGCGGGGTAGACAAGTTCTACTACCGCTGCTACGGCAGCGAAGCCGCCAAAGGCGATCCCTTCGCCATCGACATTGAGCATAACGAGACCCTCAAGTCCCTTTACCTGGACGCGGAAGCCGATTCGGGTTATATTCGCGACCGTAGCGTTTTCTCCGATGATATCTCGATTGAGGACACCATGGGCGTCATGGTCCGCTACCGCAGCAACGCCATCATGACTTACTCCCTCAACGCCTACATGCCCTGGGAAGGCTACAATGTTGTGTTTAACGGCTCCAAGGGCCGCCTTGAGGTAAACATCGTGGAAAAGGCATACATCAACGCCGGGGGAGAAAAAGCCAATGAGGGCGCCCTGCACTGGAAAACGATTACGATGAAACCAATGTTCGGCAAGCCGTATGAAATAACCTTTGACGAGGGCAAGGGCAGCCACGGGGGCGGCGACACGGTGATGCTCAACGACATCTTCGGCAAGCCGGAACCGGACAAGTTCAAACGGGCGGCTTCCCATGTTGACGGCGCATATTCCATTATCACCGGCATTGCCGCGAATAAATCAATCGCCTCTGGCGAGCCTGTGAAGGTCAAGGATCTATTGACAATTTGAGGACGGACATGAACACGGTCATTGAGTTACTCCACGACGGCGCCCTGAAGCACGGGGATTTACCCTACCTCGGCGGCAAGATCGGGAACGAATGGAAGATTCACAGCTTCAGGGAAGTTGACGAGCTTTCATCGGCATTCGCGGCGGCGCTTGTCCAGTTGGGCTTTAGCAAAGGCGACAATATCGCGATTATCTCCGAGGGACGGCCTTCATGGGTGACAGGCGAGTTCGGCATCCTGAAAGCCGGCTGCGCTTCTGTGCCCCTGTCTACAAAACTGATGGAGGAAGAGATCATCTTCCGCCTGGATCATTCCGAATCGAAGGCGCTTCTCGTATCAGAGAATAATTTCCAGAAGGCGGCGGAGGCCATCAAGGGCGCTTCGTCAAAGCCGGTACTCATCCTCATTTCACCCCGTACCCAACGCCTTGAGGAATTTGCCGCTTCGTATAGTTTGGGAAAAAGCAAGCCGCTTTTTTACGACGATCTCGTCGCCGAAGGGGGGAAGCTCATTGCCGAATCGGGCTATGGGGAAAAGTTAGCCGCAATCGAAAAAACCATAACCACCGACGATACGGTGACCATTAGTTATACGTCAGGGACTACCGGCAACCCCAAGGGGATCATGCTGACCCACCGGAATTACCTCCACAACGCCGCCAACGCCCTGGAAGTGGTCCGCGTGGAGAAGGGCTGGAAGAGCCTTATCATGCTGCCGCTGGATCATTCGTTTGCCCACACGGTGGGGCTCTACGCATTCCTCATACGGGGGATGTGCATGTACTTCCCCGATTCCCAGGGTGGCCCGATCGCGGTGCTGCGAAACCTGCCGAAAAATCTTCAGGAAGTGAACTCCGACTTGCTCCTAACGGTGCCCGCCCTGTCCGGCAATTTTATGAAGAAGATGATCCAGGGCGTTTCAGAAAAAGGCGGCTTCATCAAGGGCCTGTTCGAAGCGGGCCTCAAGGCGGGAATCGCGAGGGCGGGCAACGGCTACAACAAGCCGCCCTTCCCCGTCCGGCTCGGGAATTACTTCCCCTGGGCCGCCGCCAACGCCCTCATCTTCCCCAAACTGCGCGCCTTCTTCGGGAAAGACATCAAGTTCTGCATAGGCGGCGGCGCGCTCCTTGAAATCAAGCAGCAGGAATTCTTCAACGCCATCGGCGCGCCGGTATACCAGGGCTACGGCCTCACGGAAAATGCCCCGATAATCTGCTCAAACTCCGCGGCGAAACACAAATTCGGCACCTCAGGCGTGATCATCCCCAACCTTGACGTGAGGATCATGAAGGACAAAAACACCGAATGNGCCATTGGGGAGATCGGCGAGATCGTGACCCGNGGAGGCTCGGTGATGAAGGGCTATTTTAAAAATCCNGAAGCCACCGCGGAGACCCTTGTCGACGGGTGGCTCTGGTCAGGGGACCTCGGTTACAAGGACGCGGACGGTTTCCTCGTGGTAACGGGCAGGGAGAAAGCCCTGCTCATAGCGGCTGACGGCGAGAAGTACAGCCCGGAAACCATCGAGGAGGCGGTGATCAACACATCCAGGTTCGTAAACCAGATCATGGCGTATAACGATCAGTGCAAATTCACAAGCGCCCTCATTACGCTTAATGCGGATGAACTCAAGAAAGCGGTGAAGGACGCGGGCCTTTCTGCGGACACCGACGAAGGCCTTGACAGGATCATCGAACTTATCAGAAACGACATGTTGGCGTTCACGAAACACGGCGACTACTCGGGCATCCCCGCGCAGTGGCGGCCCGCTTCTTTCGCCGTCATCCCCGGTGCATTTGACGAGAGCAACGGCCTTGTGAACTCCACCCTGAAGCTGGTTCGCTATAAAACAAAGGACTTCTACCGTTCCAGAATCGACGAGATTTACTCAGGCGCCGCTGATCCACGGCTTCCGGGAAACAGGGAGGCTTTGAAGGAAATTCTAAGCGCCTGATATTGATTGTTCGTAACACAAGGTGAAAAAATGAAAATCAAGTATATTCACCACAGCGGTTTCATCGTCGAAGATGACGCCTGCACGCTCATGATTGACTGCTGCGGACTAACGAGGAAAAGCGCGGAAGTCCGGGACTGCGTCGGCAAGTACCTGTATATTTTGGCGAGCCATGTCCACGGCGATCATTTTGATCCGAACAGCCTGTCCTTTGGCGGCGCACAGACAAAATGGATATTGTCTGCGGACATTGGAATACCAAAACGCGCGGACATATTTTTTCTGAAAAAGGGCGATGTGTACCGCGATGAGAATGTGATGATCAAGGCGTACGGCTCAACGGATGAGGGCGTGTCGTTTTACATTGAAACCGGCGGGCGGAAGGTATTCCACGCCGGGGACCTTAACAACTGGCACTGGAACGAGGAGGAAACGCCAAAAGACGCGGCGAAAAACGAGCACTACTATCTGGACGAACTGGCGCTTATCGCACGAGAAGTCCCCACGCTGGACGCCGCGATGTTTCCCGTGGACCCGCGCCTTGGCAAAGACTACACCCGAGGCGCGGAGCAGTTCCTGGACAGCATCAAAACAGGCCTGTTCATCCCCATGCACTTCTGGGACAAAACCGAAGCCGCAAAAGCCTTCAAACCCGCGGCAGAAAAGAGGGGCTGCCGCTTTGCGGAGATTCGCGCGAAGGGTGATGTTTTTGAAATTTAAGAATTTAACCACAGAGGACACGGAGTAACACGGAGCTTTAGTATGAACTCCGTTTCTTCCTCCGTGAGACTCCGCGTACTCCGTGGTTTTTATTCATGAATTGGCGCAACCCTGCGGCTTTTGCGGTGTCTCAACTTATGTGAGTACCATAAAAACTTCCACGGCGGCCCGTCTTCCGCTTTACACGATTGGCGAGGAAATCGCGAATTCCATACTCCACGGCATCGGGACGTTGGGCGCGGTAGCGGGCCTCGTGCTGTTGAGCCTGAAGACCCTGGGCTTTCTGGGCGCGGAGAGGGCAAGTAATCTGGATATCCTCGCGGCGATTCTCTTCGCCGCCACAATGATCGGGATGTACCTGATTTCAACCCTTTACCACGCCGTACAGCACGATAGCGCCAAACGCGTATTGCGCAAACTCGATCATTCCCTCGTCTTTATTTTCATAGCCGGAACCTATACCCCGCTTTGCTTGAGCGGCCTTCGAGGGGCGTGGGGCTGGAGCCTCTTCGGCGTCGAGTGGGCCCTTGCTCTCCTCGGTATTTTCCTCAATATCCTCGATTTTAAATCTTTGAGGAAAATTGAATTGGCAGCCTATATAATGATGGGCTGGGTAATCATTGTGGGCTGTGTCCCGTTGGTCCGCTCCGTCCCCACCCAAAGCATCATCCTGCTCATTGCCGGAGGCGTGGCGTACACGCTCGGAACCATCTGGTACCGCAGAAAAAACGTCCGGTTCACCCATGCCGTCTGGCATGTCTTCGTGTTAATTGGGACTGTATGTCACTGGTTTGCAATATGGTATTTATTATAAACTCTAATTAGTCAGGATGTTTGCTAATTAAAAAGCTGGAATAATACTCTAATAACGGGAGGGCAAGTGCCACGGCGAAAACTTTTGGAGAACCCGGCTGCGAAGCCGCCCAGCACCTAAATAGATTACTGGTGATATATAAAAACAATAAGATGTATTAGGTGCTGGGCCTGCTTCCCCTTTAGTCTTACATATTCTCCTCGTCTTCTGCGCCGGAGAGCCCAAAAGATGTTTTCTCCGTGTCACTTGCCCTCCCATTTACCAGTTTTATTACGGTATTTATATAACAAAACCACGACATAATAGCGTTTTTTCCACGGGGAAGACAACCTTTTGGCTAATTCGCTGTAATTCAACGTTGGGAGCATAGTAAAATACCTCGCTTGCGGAAGTGAGATGCAGAATTCCCCTCCCGTATGCAAACCCTAATTGTCATTTTGATCGCTTTGTGGTCAGACATATCTTTGTCGCGGCGAGAGCGGGGAGCCATGCGGGCAGCATTGGCGTGCGTAGAAAAAAGCTTTGCCGCGTGCCCGCGGCAGCGGGCAGGCCGCCACGAAAAGGCCA
>JGI24698J34947_10000328_pt1 | contig 20962 bp, 21 predicted proteins | sample TergutMp193P3_FD_34947 | JGI IMG/M metagenome (IMG submission 34947) | reverse complement strand
TCTTCCAGCGAAATGGACACGTCCATTCCTTCCTGTTCCGCTTCGGCCATTGCGCTCTCACGCAGCATCTGTTCGCGCCGCGCCCGCTCTTCTTCGGCAAGACGTCTGCGCCTTTCCATCTCGCGGGAGATCATCCTGAACATGATAAATCCAAACAGCAATAATGTCAAACCTGAAAGGAAAACTATTACTGTCATTTGAATCTGTTTCTGCCTGAAATACGCGGCGTCTTCGGCCTTAAACTGTTCACTGCGGTCAACTTGAATGGTTGTAACAGCAACAAAATCGCTTCTGGCGGGATTGTATCCAAGAGCGCCTTGAATTAAATTCTCAGCCCCGCGCCTGTCTTCTTCGGAGACAGGAATGAATTCACGATCAATTTTATTGCCGGGCAGTATAACAGGGTTTCCCTTTTCATCGTATTTCAATTTCCATGTACCGTCGATGTTTACGGAAACCGTCACGCGTTTTATTTGCGGACTTCTTTCTTCCTGGGTTTTTTCACTGTTGATTTCCTCGTTGTGCTGTCCTGTTTCCTGAGTCATCCGTCCGTAAAGATTGCTCATGTCCTTGAATGCCGGAGGGGTTTGTCCTTCAACGCCCGCGGGGCCTTCGGGATTATAACCCGTCCCTTCCCATTTGGTGTCGGATGTACTTTGCGAACGCGTAATAGACGGAGCTATCTCAGAGTCGTCATAGGCGAGGCCGGGCGTTCTTGGCTTCATGGTGATCGGGAAAAATTCCTCTTTTTCAATGGATTTCTTGGACAGATCATAATCAAATTTTATGTTAAGGTCCCTTACGCGGTCCATAGAAAAAGTCTGTGAAAGCAAATTAATGACTTTATTCCTGTATTCGGATTCCTGTTTATGAATTATTTTATTTTCACGTTCAATAAGAGCAAGCCTGTCGCTTTCCTTCATGCCGTCAAAATCGTTAAGCTGAAGTCCGTTGCTGTCTGAAATTGTAATGTTTTCATCTTTCAGCCCTTCAATGGCGGTCTTAAGGAGTTTCTGTATGCCTTCAATCTTTTTGCGGTTTTGCGCAATATCGCTTCCCGGTTTCGGGAAAATGGTTACGCTTACGCTTACCGGATTCTGAGCGGACTGAAAAAGCTCTCTTTTAGGCCATACTACGATTATCTTTGCGTTATCAATGTCGCTGATAGCTTTGATATGGCTGGTTATCGTCTGCGTCAGTGAACGCTGTAAATTAACATTGCGCTCCATATCGGTGATTGTCCAGCGCTCTCTGTCAAATATATCCCACGGATTAATTCCTGAAGGAAGAAGATCTTCGCTGATAAGGATTGTCCTCATACGCCGCGCGGTTAACGCGTCTTCAACCTGCACAATGCCGTTTGGCGTAACAGAGACTTTTACATTCTCTTCATTAAGCCTTGTAACTATCCTGTACAACGTATCCGGATCGCTGATTGGCGCGTCAATTACCGACACCATTACAGGAGACGACGATACTCTGAAAAGCGCTATAAAGCTGCCTATTACGGCAACTACAATAACGAGCAGAATACCGCGCTGTACCATCGACCATCTTGCCCACAGACTGGCCGTCCTTGAAATTAAATTTTTTAAAAACTCGCCCATTTCCCCCCCCTGAAATATTTTTTATCGAGTATTAATCAGATCTCTCCAACCTTGAACAAGTCTGCTTAATATGTTTCGCGTAATGCTAAGAGACATGCTTGCCTCGGCCTGCGCGATTGTAATATCGTGAATATCAACCGATTCCGGATTGATAATCGCTTCTTTCTCAAGTTCGCTTACGCGCTGTTGAGAGCCTGACACCTTGTCAAGCGCCTGTAACATCGCGTCCTCAAAAGTTCCGGCTCTTGTAATGCCGTCGGCTCCTATCGCTTCGCGCAGATTGAGCACTTTAGTTCCGCTTCCAAAGTAGGGACTGTCAACGGGCCCCATGTGATTTGGATGAGTGCGAAGCATTGTCGTCGCGTAATTTTTCGCGCCTGACGCGCTTACAAAAGCCTCGTTATTAAAAATTGTCATTTTTCCCTCCCTTTATATTTCGCTATCTGTTACCTATATCCAAAGCGCGCTGGAACATGGCTTTTGAGCCTTCAATTATCGCGGCGTTTGCCTCGTAAGAGCGCGACGCGGAAATCATGTCCACCATTTCCGTAACAACGTCAACATTCGGCAGTTCAACGTAACCCTGCCTTGGGCCTGACTTTATCGCGTCGGGATGAGTCGGGTCCCAGCGCAGAGGATTCTCGGCCGCCAAATCCTTTTGAATCTCCACAACGCGAACTCCGTTTCCAATTCCGTTATCAAGCGAATCCGGCAAAAAAGGCGAGCGCCAATAGGGGCTGTCCACCCTTGGGCGCATTATGACTCTGCTTCGCCTGAAAGGGCCGCCCTCGTCCGTCCGAGTGGTGTTAACATTGGCCATGTTATCCGCAATTACATCCAGCCTTACCCTGTTCGCGCTCAAACCGGAGCTGGCAATATTTATCGAATTAAAAAGTCCCATTCACTAACTCCTTAAAACCTGATTTACCTGGCTAAATTCAAAACTTACCGCCTGAGCTAGAAGGTTATAGCTCATCTGGTTTAATGTCGCGGCGTGGAATTCCTGTTCAGCGTCAACATTGTTTCCGTTGTTGCTGTATGTGCTGGTGTAGTCCAGCACCCTTCTAATCTGCACATCGCGGTAATCCCTTTCTTTCCAGTTCGGGATGTGCTTAGGATGCGTCAGGTTCAATTCCAAAGCCGGCCTCTGTTTTTCGCTGTCAAGCGCCTTTTTAAGCTCGCTTTCAAAATTGACGTTTGTGCGCTTGAAGTTGGGAACGTCGGCGTTTGCCAGATTGTTGGCTATCACCGAGCGGCGGACCAAACTTGCGTCCATTGCGCGGTGCGCCAAATCTACAGTTTTCGCAAAAGTATTCATAAAATAACCTTCCTTATCTTTAAAAATCGGCAAAAAACCGCTTCTCCTTTATAAAATATAGCGTCCAAGGTCCTGATCCTTCACAATTTCGGCCAGTTTTTCGTTCACATAATCCACAGTTATATCGATATTGGCCGGCGCGATATCGGACGCCTCAAACGAAAGCTCTTCCAGCAGGGTCTCCATAATTGTATGAAGACGGCGCGCGCCGATATTCTCCAGTTTTGAGTTTACCTGCGCCGCAAGGGCAGCGAGGTGTTCGATTGCCTCAGGAGTAAAGTTGAGTTTTACCTCTTCCGTTCCAAGAAGCTCGATATACTGCTTTATCAGGGCGTTTTTCGGCTCCGTAAGGATGCGCAAAAAATCGTCCTTTCCAAGTGAATCCAATTCCACGCGCAGTGGGAAGCGTCCCTGCAATTCGGGGATTAAATCCGAAGGCTTGCTTACGTTGAAGGCTCCGGCCGCGATAAAGAGAACATGATCCGTGTTGACCGGCCCCCACTTTGTGTTGACAGTCGCGCCTTCGACAATGGGAAGGATGTCGCGCTGTACGCCTTCGCGCGAAACGTCTGGGCCGCCTCCTCCCCTCTCGCCTTTAACTGCGATTTTATCAATTTCGTCGATAAAAATTATGCCTGTCTCTTCCACGCGCTGGCGGGCCTCGTCGCTTACTTTATCGCGATCTACAAGTTTTTCCGCTTCTTCGGCCTTTAGTATCTCTCTCGCGCGTGCGACGCTTACAACTTTTTTCTTCTTGCCGCCGCTAAAGAAACCGGCAATTCCAGAAAGGCTGGATTCCAAATCTTCCATGCTGGTTCCCATCATTTCTATCGAAGGAAATTGAGGGTTCTGGTTCACCATAAGCTCAACGGGACGCTCGTCAAGTTTGCCTTCGCGAAGCATGGCGCGTAACTTTTCCCTGGTGGATTTGAATTTATCGTCTTCTCCTTCGGTTTTTATTTCTTCCGCCGCTTCTTCAGGCATCAAGCTCTCTTCTACGATTGCTTCTTCGTTTTTTTCGTTATTCGCGTCCTTGCGTTCAAAAATCGGAATCCCCACCTGTATAGCCGTTCCAATCAAACTGCCGTTTGAATTTTCGTTGTTGATGGAAAATGTGCCCATAGGACGGACAACAGGGCCGGGTTTCGGTTTTTTATCCTTTGGCCTTTTATTGTTTGTGGGAAGAAGCAGGTCGAGAAGGGCCTCCTCTGCGCGTTTTTCCGCTTCCTGCGTGACAGATTCCTGCATTTCCTGCTTTACCATTTGAAAGCCGGCGGCCATAAGGTCGCGAACCATTGATTCCACGTCGCGCCCGACATAGCCGACTTCCGTATACTTTGTCGCTTCCACTTTTATAAACGGAGAGCCTGCGAGTTTTGCAAGACGGCGCGCGATTTCTGTTTTTCCAACTCCGGTGGGCCCTATCATCAGAATATTTTTCGGCGCGATATCTTCGCGTAACTCAGGATCGAGTTTAAGACGCCTGATACGGTTGCGAAGGGCCACCGCCACCGCGCGCTTGGCTTTTTTCTGGCCGACGATATATTTATCCAGCTCGGTTACAATTTCTCTTGGTGTGAATTTGTTCAGTCTCTCGTTCATTTGGTCTTTTTCTGTCATTACCGCAACCTCACTTTAATTCTTCCACTGTTATCTGCATATTTGTATATATGCAGATGTTGCCCGCTATTTTAAGGCTTTTCTCAGCGATTTCGGCAGCGGAAAAACCGCTTCCTTCCAGATATGCGAGAGCCGCGGCGTAGGCGTAGTTGCCTCCCGATCCAATCGCAAGCGCGTTTTCCGCAGGTTCTATCACGTCTCCCGTGCCTGAAATAAGCAGGGTCTTTGAAGTATCCGCTACCAGAAGCAAGGCTTCCAGCCGCCTTAAATTGCGGTCGAGCCGCCAGTCTTTCGCAAGCTCTACCGCCGACCTTAAAAGATCGCCTGAATATTCCTTTAACTTTGTTTCAAATCTGTCAAAAAGAGTGAACGCGTCGGCGGTAGCGCCCGCGAAGCCGCAGAGAATTTTCCCGTCCATAAGGCGGCGCACTTTACGCGCGTTGTTTTTCATCACTGTCTCGCCCATTGTTACCTGTCCGTCTCCGGCCATTGCTACATGTCCGTCTTTTCGCACGGCGATGACAGTCGTACTTCTGATTCTTTCCTTATCTTCCATTTGCCATTCCTCTTTTGTTCTTTTCTTTTCCGCCGTGCGGATGAGCGGATGCGTAAGTTTTTTTAAGGTTCTCTATATTTACATGCGTATAACGCTGTGTGGTCGAAAGGCTTGAATGTCCCATCATTTCCTGAACAATTCTGACATCGCAACCCGCGTTTACCAGATGAGTGGCAAAACTGTGGCGCAGGCAGTGGGGATGAATGTTTTTTCCAAAGCCGCAGTATTGCGCGTAACGCGAGATTATCCAGCGTATTCCCGGAACCGAGATCGGCCTGCCCCTTCTGCTGATAAAAAGCGAAGTTTTCTTTTCTTCTTTTTCAAGGCCGGCCATCCTTAATCGCGCCTGTCTCTCGGGAAGGTATTCTGCGATAGCTGTTTTTGCCTCATCCGAGAAAAACACATAACGTTGTTTGCCGCCTTTTCCGGTTATTCTCGCTTCGTCCAATCCGACGGAAATATTCTCCATGATAAGCGCCGCGGTTTCCGATATTCTAAGGCCGGCCGAATACATGGCTAAAATAAGAGCCTTGTCCCTTACCGGCCAGAGAATCCCCGAAGTTTCAGGAAGAGCCGCGAAATTTGCCATTTCATTTTCCCAGAGGACTGAAGGCAGACGCTGGGGCGTTTTTACATTGCGCAATGACTCGCAGGGGTTGTCGCCGCGCTTCTGGAAACGCGTCATCCAGCGGTAAAATCCGCGAATTGACGAAAGACAGCGGTTAACGCTTACCGCGGCCATGTTTTCCGCGCTCAGATCCGCGATAAAACTCTGCACCTGATATGAAGCCGCCTCTTCGGGCTTAATGTCATGATTAACGCAGTAATTCGCGTAACGGGACAGATCGTTTCTGTAAGCCTCAACTGTTCTTGGCGAAGAGCCCTTGACGGCTTCAAGGTAAGAGAGGTACTCGTTCACAACAGGAGAATCCGCCGTTTTAGCCAAAACTTTTTCTGTCATTCAGCAGTTACTCCTTCCGGCGCGGCGCTATCTTCGTCGTCAGCGCTGTGAAGATAGTCGCAATCCGGGTTTATGCAGACTTTGTGTGCGCCGTTTTTCTTGTCGTATTTTTCCACCATAAAAAATCCGCACTTCGGGCAGTTCTGGTTTATCGGCTTGAAGTGGCTGATAAAATCACACTCAGGATAATTTGTACAGCCGTAGAATTCCTTGCCTCTGCCCTTGGTTTTTCTCGCAACCACGTCGCCTGAGCATTTCGGGCATTTCGCGAGCGGAATGGACTTGGTGTTCCTGCACTCTGGAAAGCCGGAGCATGCAAGGAAGAAACCAAATCGGCCGAGTTTTTTAACAAGCGGCTTTCCGCATTTTTCGCAAACGTGATCCGTAGGCTCGTCGAGGGTTCCTTTGTAAGATTCAACGGTCTTGGTTACTTCGTCAACCGTTGTTTTGAACGGATACCAGAACTCCTTTATCATATCGGGCCAGCTAACCTGATTTTCTTCGACTTTATCCAGTTTTGTTTCCATGGAAGCTGTAAAATCCGCGTCAACGTACAGCGTAAAATGTTCAACTAACACATCGTTTATCAGCTTTCCCAAAACCGTGGGAACAAGCTGTTTGTTTGAGCGCGTAACGTAATAGCGATCCAGCAAAGTCGAAATAATAGCCGCGTAGGTTGAAGGCCGCCCGATGCCTTTTTCTTCCAGCGTGCGCACAATGGAAGCGTCCGAATAGCGCGCGGGGCCCTGCGTAAAGTGCTGTTCGCTTCTGAATTTTTCGATAATAATTTTATCGCCTGTTTTTAGCGCCGGATAGGAGCTTGTGTTCTCTTCTTTGGAAGAAAGAAGCTTGATAACTTTGTAAAAACCTTTTTCCACCAGTTTGGTCCCGCTGATGCGGAAAAGACCTTCTTCGTCCACGGAAACAATTTTAATGTCCGCGCTGACTGTCCTGCTTTTCGCGTTATTCATCTGGCTGGAAACGAATCTTTCCCAGATTATCGAATACAGGCGGAATTGATCTTTTGTTAGTTGCTCTTTAATTGAATCAGGCGTATATTCCGTAAACGTGGGCCTTATCGCTTCGTGCGCGTCTTGCGCGTTTTTTCCCACCGTGTACTCAACAGCTTTTTCCGGCAGTTCGTTCGGGAAATTATCGCCAAGCCATTTGCGCACGTCTTCCAGCGCGGTCTGCGAAATACGGACGCTGTCTGTGCGCATGTAGGTGATAAGACCAACTCTTGAAGCGCCGATATTCACGCCTTCGTATAACTGCTGGGCTACCTGCATGGTTTTGCGCGACGTGAAGCCAAGGCGGTTTGCCGCCGTCTGCTGCATCTGCGAAGTTGTAAAGGGCGCTTTTGGACGGATAGTTTTTTCCGTCTCGCGCACATCTGACACTATGCAGTCTTTGTCTTGAATTTTTTCTATGATTACTTTTACCGCTGCTTCGTTTTTAAGTTCCGGTTTGCTGTTGTTCCATGACACAAGCTGCGCGGTATAAATTGATTTTCCCGCTTTAAAATCGGCTTCCAGCGTCCAGTATTCTTCGGGAATAAAATTTTCTACTTCCTTTTCCCTCTCGCAGATAAGGCGAAGCGCCACCGATTGAACGCGCCCGGCGGAAAGGCCGTTCTTTACCTTTTTCCACAGAAGCGGCGAAAGGTTGTAACCTACAAGCCTGTCCAGAACACGGCGCGCTTTCTGCGCGGACACTTTCGCTTCGTCAATACCGCGCGGATTTACAACAGCGTCTTTTACCGCCTGAGGGGTTATCTCGTTAAAACTGATTCGCTCTATCGGAACTGTTCCCGTTTTTGCGGCAATGGCGTTTCGCAAGTGCCACGCAATCGCTTCCCCTTCGCGGTCATTATCGCAGGCAAGCAAAACTTTGCCGGATTTTTTCGCGTCTGTCTGCAACTCTTTAAGTATTTTCGCTCTTCCGCGCACGGTAATGTACTCAGGTTCAAAGTTGTGTTCAATATCTATTCCTGTCCGTGATTTTGGCAGATCAATCAAGTGTCCCATGGATGCTTTAACGTTATAAGAATTACCGAGGTATTTCTCTATTGTTTTTACCTTTCCCGGAGACTCAACAATCACAAGGATCTGTTTTTCCGCTTTTGAGACGGTTTTCTTTTTCCCGGAACTCTCTTTTTTAACCTTGCCCTCTGTTGCCATAATACATCCTTATAATTTGATTTCCAGAAAACTTGCCATGGAGGCCGCCAGTTCCTTTCCGGTTGTATCAAAAACAGGAACCGGACTATCATCGTTATACGCTCCCGTGATATTCCACTTTTCAAAAACATCCCGCGCGTTGTAAATTATATCCGCTCCGTCCGCCGCAAGCTTTATCGTGCCAAGTCTATCATACAGCATATTGCGGTGTCCTTCCTGCACCCCGCTCGAAGCGACCCAAAGATCCTTTCCCTGCTCCAGGGCAAATCCCGCGGTAATAAGAGCGCCCGATTTCTGCGGCGCTTCCACGATTATAAGGCTTCGTGAAAGGGCGGCGATTATTCTGTTACGCGCCGGAAAATTCCATTTGTGCGGAAGAGTGCCGGGGGGATATTCAGAAATAATTGCGCCGCCTGATTCCAGTATGCGCATTGCAAGCATTCTGTTTGAAGACGGATAGATTTCGTCCACTCCCGAACCAAGCACCGCATAACCGGGAACGCCGCCGCAAAGGTTTCCCCTGTGCGACATTGCGTCAATCCCGAGCGCGAGGCCGGAAACTACGGAAATGCCGCCCAGACCTGCTTCACAGGCTATTGAGTGAGCCTGCGCCGAGGCTTCGCAGCTCGGGTGGCGTGTTCCAACCATTCCAAGAAGAGACCTTTCAGGATTTGGAAGCCTCCCTCTGTAAAAAAGAACAGGCGGCGGATCGTAAATTTCTCTTACCAGCGGCGGATAGTCGGCGCTTATATAAGAGACCCAATGGATAGACCTCATTCTGCAAACCGACTGTACATGTTCGGCCTTTGCGCGAATCTCGTCAAAATCCCAATAAATTTGAAGAACTCTGTTTATGTTTTTTTCAATATCTTCTTTGCTTAAGGAAAGAAAATCATCTTCGTTCTCAAAATTTTGAAGAAGTGATATCTGTTCTCTTGGCGTTAAGCCCGGAAGAAAAGAAATTATCAAATCAAGCAAACCACGATTATTCATAATACCGCTCCCTGATTAAATCAATATTTTCAAGAGCCCTTTCTCTGAACTCTTTATTTTTTGTTCGCGTAATAATTCTGTCGTAAGTTTCTATCGCCCTTGTACTGTTTCCTGTTAAATAATACGCGCTGGCAAGAACAAACATCGCCGAAATATCGGAAGTTTGTATTGAAAGAAAACGCTCAAGATACTCTATTGCTTCCGCCGGCCTGTTAAGTTCAAAGACATACAGCACGGCAAGCCCGTACATCGGCTTTGTGTAGGTAGCGTCCAGTTCCAATGCGCGCTTGTAGGCGTTCTCGGCAAGAGTAAAAAAATGCTCCTTTTCTTTCATAGCGTTAGCTGAAAATCCAACTTTATCTTTTGCAACTTTTCCGGCCGATACTCCGGTTAGATAAAAAATGACCGGGTCGTCTCCGTTATAGTAAATCGCCCTTTCAAAGGCGGCCAGCGCGTCATTGTGCATTCCCCTGTCGGAAAGCCTTATGCCGAGGATCTTCCAATAAACTCCCGTCTGCGCGCCTTCTCTTACGTTGCGCTCAATCTGCGTTTCGTATAACGCGATTGCCTGCCTTAAGCCGTCAATTGTTTCAGGAGGGCCGCCGCGCGGACTAAGTTCAGCAATACGCCGCGCAAGCTCCCTGTTTGTCTTCGTACTTTGATAACGGAACAACGTCACTATAAGAAAAACCACAAGAGAAAGAATAAAAATACCAATAACGATTTCTTTAAATTTTTTCATTTTTTCTCACATTTCCGCCGTATTAAGCCGCGGCAGAAAACGGCGATGATTTTCGCGAAGAGAGCTTGTGTCAACATGCGTGTAAATTTGCGTTGTAGAAAGGTCTGCGTGTCCCAAAAGCTCCTGAACTGTTCTTAAATCGGCTCCGCCTGACAACAGCCCTGTCGCAAAACTGTGGCGTAACGTATGGAGGCGTGAAGATGTCCCGGCAAGAGCTGCCGATTTCGCGTAATTTTTCCAAATACTTTTTCTGGAAAGCCTTTTTCCGTTTCTTCCGATAAACAGCGCCTGACTCCTGTTTTCCCTGCCCTGCGCAAGTTTAGGACGCGCTTCTTCAAGATACAGCTTCAGTCGCGAAGAAGCTTCAGGTCCAAATAGCACAAGCCTTTCCTTGCTTCCCTTTCCTTTTACTTTCGCAATTCCGCCTTCAAGATCGATGTCGCGGATATTAAGCCCCGCGGCTTCCGATACCCTAAGCCCGGCCGAATAAATCAGCTCAAAGATGCATCTGTCTCTGTTTCCGCGGACTGTGTCTGTGTTAATTGTATCCAGCAGAGCCTCAACTGTTTTTTGGTCCATTACCTGCGGAAGACGCGAACTTCGTTTCGGGATTTCAAGAATAGAGGCGGGATTTTCTTTTATCAGCCTTTCGTCAAACGCAAATCTGAAAAAAGACCTGAGAGCGGAGACAGCTTTGGCCGTGGAACGCGAATCTATTTTATCAATGTTCTTTCTTGCCGCAAGATACGAGCTTAAAACCGAAGCGTCCACGGCGGAAATATCTATTTTTTCTTTTTCAAGAAAATTAAGAAATTTGCCGATCTCCAGCCTGTAACATTCTTTTGTCAGCACGCTTCTTCTTTCAATCGCGACAAGACGGGAACAAAACCTATTAAGCAGAGCGGATTTTTCCAATTAGATACTCTCCACCCTTTCAAGCTCTTGATTATCATCAACAAAGTAATTATGGTTTCGAATAACAGAAGGAACGTCCAGATCATCCTGATACTCGCGCTGAGGCAAAAAACCAAGATATTCGGGGCGTTTTGTTCTCTCTCTCATCCGTACATACTCATCGTAATCGATAAAATCAGATTCTTTGGATTTTTTGCCGCTGTCCTGTTTTGTTTCCGTGTATCTGGAACTTGCAAAACCGGTCGCAATAACCGTTATCTGAATACTGTTGTCAAACTCAGGATCGATTCTAAGGCCGTAAATAAGATTTACTTCGGGACTGCATTTTTCCTTTACGGTTTTAATCATATTTTGAATTTCAACAAGAGTAATATCGTTGGGTCCTACGATATTTATAAGAACTCCCGTAGCTCCTTCTATGCTGGTATCTTCAAGAAGAGGATTGTCTATTGCGCTTGATACCGCGTCTATAGCGCGATTTTCACCAGTGCCGTAGCCAATTCCCATAAGAGCGTCGCCTTTGCCTTTCATGATTGTTTCCACATCGGCGAAGTCGGTGTTTTGAAAACCTGTCTTGGTTATAAGCTCGGAAATTCCCTGAACGCCCTGGCACAGTACTTCGTCCGCCATGATAAACGCCTTGTCCCAAGGAGTTGTGTTGTCTACAAGCTTGAACAAATACTGGTTTGGAATAACGATCAGCGTATCCACAGCTTCCCTTAATTTTTCAACTCCCTCTTCGGCAAGCTTCATCTTGTAACGGCCTTCAAATTCAAAAGGAGTTGTAACAACCGCTACTGTTAAAGCGCCCATGTCTTTCGCAATCTTCGCGATTATGGGAGCGGAACCTGTCCCTGTTCCTCCGCCCATGCCGGCGGTGATAAATACCATATCCGCGCCTTCCAGCATTTCGGCTATCGCCTGTTGATCTTCAAGCGCCGCCTTCTCGCCTTTTTCAGGAACGCCTCCCGCTCCGCGGCCGCCTGTAATTTTTGATCCAATCTGCAATTTGACATTCGCCTTGCTCTTGTTGTGAAGGTCCTGAATGTCCGTGTTAACCGCAATAAATTGCACACCGCACAGACAGCTGTCGATCATGCGGTTTAACGCATTCGCTCCGCCTCCTCCTGCCGAGATAACTTTGATGACTGCCGGAACTACCGTCTCCTGCTGCCTAAACTGGCTTGCCTTCTGCGCCATTTCATCCTGCTGCTTAAACTGAAGCACCTGTGGCTGCTTGACAACGGGTCTTTCCCGCACCGCTAAAATATTCATCTTTTTCCCCCTCCATGTATTTTTATTTTATCGACTAACAGAAATTTTTCTGTTTGTCAAAAAAATTCTTCTTTCAGCCATGACCTTAATTTTCCAATTAAGTCGGCGCTTTTCTTTTCGCTGTGCCTGATGTCAGAACCCCGTTCCGCTCCCGCGGAGCCGGATCTTCTGTCTCCTTCCAGGGCAAGACCGATGACGGTGGCGTAAGAGGGAGTGCGGTATTCTTCTACCAGCCCTCCCAAATCGCTCGTCGGTATCGGACAGCCAAGCCTTGCCTGAAGCTTTAAAATGTTATTCGCAAGTTCCGTAACGCCGGAAAGTTGCGCTCCCCCGCCTGTTAAAACAACTCCGCCGCCGAGAGGACGGGGGAGGTTTAAGGTTTCCAAATGCTGTTTCACCATTTTGAAAATTTCTTCCATTCTTGGTTTGATTATCGCCAGTATCTGGAAACGCGGAATGGACATGGGCGGACGGCCTCCGACTCCCGGAACAATAACAACTTCGTCCTCATCCAGAAAAGCGTCCCAGCAGCAGCCTGATTCAATTTTGATTTTCTCCGCGTTTTCCATGGAAACGTTTTTAATTATTGATATGTCGCTTGTAACCTGCGTTCCTCCCGCGGGAATGGTGTATGTTGAATAAGGAGTGCCCTCAACATAGACAAGCACGTCCGTAGTTCCGCCTCCAAGATCGACTAACGCAACGCCAAGGTCCATTTCTTCCTGCGTAAGAACGGCGCGACCGGCCGCGAGAGTTTGCAAAATAAGCTCGTTCACCTTAAAGCCCGCGCGGTTGACGCATTTGATTAAATTTTGCGCTCCCGTTACGGTGCAAGTAATTATGTGCACTTCCGATTCAAGGCGCACTCCGATCATGTCAAGCGGGTTTCTTATACCCTTTTGATCATCCACTTTGTAATTCTGCGGAATAACTTCCAGTATCTGCCTGTCTGTAGGTATAACCACGGCTTTTGCCGCTTCAATTACGCGCTCAATATCCTGAATGCCTACTTCCCTTTCCCTTGAATCGCGTCTTTTTCCTGAAACTCCGACAACTCCGCGCGAGTTAAGCCCGTTAATATGATTTCCGCCTATTCCAGTCCAGCAGTCCTGCACTTCAAAACCGCACATCAGTTCCGCGTCTTCAATGGCGGCGGCTATCGTGCGAAGCGTCGCCTCGATATTTACCACAACGCCCTTTCTTAAACCTGAAGACGGACGCGAGCCTACGCCGATTATTTTCAAAATTCCGTCTTCGTCGCGTTCGCAGATTGCCGCTCTTACGAATGTCGAGCCTATGTCCAAAGCGACTACAACCTGATTATTTGTCATAAGGCCCGCTCCTTTATTTTATAAGAACCCATCCCTGATCTAAAATCTATTTCTTCGGGCTTTACAGGGCTTGATTCAAAAACATTAAGCATAAGAAGCATAAACCTTAGAACATCCTCCGTTAAATCATTTTCAACGCGCACCTTGATTGAACTGTGAACCGGATAAAGCACTATTTCAAATCCGTCAAGGGTTTTTCTCTCTATGCGAATTTCCGAAACAGCGGACAAAAGCTGAGGCGAATTTGTTCCAATAACGGAAATACTGTCAACAAGCGGCACTAAAGATGCCGGAAGGCGCATGTTTACCTGCGGAGCTTCAATTCCTGAAAGAACCGGGAGAGCCGCGGCCTCGGAAGAAGAAGCGTCCGCCGTCTTAAAAAACATTCCGTATCTGTCAACGCAAAGCGGCGTTTGCTTTGAACCGGAAAGGCCGAGAGTTACGGCAACCGCTTTGCGCGGGACAAGGAAAATAGACAATTTATCCGGGAAACGCTTGATAACTTTCGCCGATTCTACCAGAATATTTGCCGAAAGCCTCTGCTGGGCTTCCTTTACGTTAGTTGACATGTAAGACGAAGTTTCTTCAATTCCGGCAAGCTTTAAAACATCGGCGCGTTCAAAGCCTGAAAAGCTCTGGACTTCTATCGTCGAGAAAGGAATAAAGGGGCTTACTACAAAAAGCCAGATTAATTCCGCGGCCATAATAAAAGCCGCGATTATCAAAAGCTTTTTAAGCCCTTTTTCAACTTTCTGGGCAACTTTGGATTTTGTCTTTGTACTTTGATATTCATTTACGAAAGGTCTTGTTCCAAAGCCGGTGTTCTCGGAGGAGGAGTACAAATAATCAGCAGTCATTTTCATCCTCCCGTGAATCATCGTATGTATTTCTTTCAGGTACCGCTATTACCGCGTTAAGACCGCCCTTTCTTGCCACATTGGCGATAAGGCCTGCGCAAATCAGAGTCGTCACAAGAGAAGAACCTCCGGCTGAAAAAAACGGAAGCGGAATTCCGGTGGCCGGAAGCGCTCCCGAAACCACCGCGGTATTAAGCAAAGCCTGTGAGGTGATTATTGTCGTTAATCCTGCGGCCAGGAGCCGCCCGAAAACAGTCTCACTGCGCCATGCGGCCCTGTACCCCAAAACAGCGAATACCGCAAACAGAACAAAGAACAAAAATATTCCGATATAACCCGTCTCTTCGGCATATGCGCTGAAAATAAAATCCGAGTGAATTTCAGGAATACTCGCTATTTTGCGCGTTCCCTCTCCTATACCCTTCCCCAATAAGCCTCCCGAAATAATCGCGTCGCGGCTTGCGTTAACCTGAAATCCCGCGCCAAGAGGATCCCACTCGGGTCTTAAGAAACTTACAAGACGCCTTACTCTGTGTTCTTTTGTAAAAACCAAAAGCGCGGATATTGGCAGTATCATGGCAACAGCCGCGAAAAAATAACGGGAGCTGATTCCTGAAAGGAAAAATATTATTATCGCGTTAAAGACAAGGAAGACCGCCGTAGAAAAATTATTCTGTACATATATAAGAACGAAGAACAGTCCTGTTACCAGTATCGGCGGCAGAATTCCCGAATGAAAGCTGTCCAGATTGCCGGATTTTTTATCAAGTATATGCGCAAGATACAAAGGAAGAACAAACTTTACCATTTCCGAAGGCTGATAAGAAAGAGAGCCGATTTCAATCCAGCGTGAGGCGCCATAGCGCTCAACTCCAATACCGGGAACCATTGTCAGAGCGCACAGGAAAACAGAGCCGCAAACAAGAAGCATAACGCATTTGCGCAATATCCTTAAATTGATTCGCGAAAATATAAAAAACAAAATCAGCCCTATCGCGCCGAAAACAGCCTGTCTGAAAATGAAATAATTGCCGTCTCTGAAAAATCTTAGCGCGAATGCGTATGATGACGAATACAGCGTTACAAGACCGAGTCCTAAAAGCAGAATTACGCAAAAGTAGTAAAGGTGGACTGTTCGGCTTTGCGCTCTTTCGGCATCAAAATAATACATGCGTTCCCCTTATTGAATCTTCAGCGTAGACAGGGCTATTATCGAGAACAGCCCTCCCAAAATCCAGAACCGGATAACAGTTTTTGTTTCCGGCCATCCCATAAGCTCGTAGTGATGATGCAATGGAGCCATTTTAAAAACGCGCTTCTTCCTCAGCTTGAAAGAAACAACCTGAATTATCACAGAGGCAATTTCCAAAACGAAAACGCCGCCGATTACCAGTATTAAAAGTTCCTTTTTTGTAATAAGCGAAATTACAGCGATAACCCCGCCTAAAGACAAACTTCCAACATCGCCCATAAAAACTTCCGCGGGGTGGGCGTTATACCACAGGAAGCCCACGCATGCGCCCGCGGCCGCAAGACAGAATACAGTCAGCTCTCCCGCTTCCTTCACGTAAGGAATTCCCAGATACTCCGAATAATCAATTCTGCCTGTTATGTAAGTGATAATCGCAAGCGTAAGAAAAACTATAATTAAAAGCCCGGCCAAAAGCCCGTCCAGCCCGTCGGAAAAGTTAACCGCGTTTGATTCGCCTACAACCAGCAATACGGCAAACGGAACATAAAGCCAGCCCATGTTAAAAACAGGATTCTTGAAAAACGGAACGTACAGAGCGGTGGTATTTTCATCTCCTGTATAATAGAGAATCAGAACAACGGTTATCGCCACGGCAAATTGTCCTATAAGCTTGGCCAAGGCAGGAAGTCCCGCCGAGTTATGGCGCGTAACTTTAAGAAAATCGTCTAAAAAGCCGATTGCGCCAAACGCGATAAAGGCTCCCATAGTTATCCAAATTGCCTTGTTATGCAAATCTCCCCAGAACAGCATCGCTATTACAACCGAAAGTATTATGAATATTCCGCCCATTGTCGGTGTGCCGGTTTTCAGCAGGTGCGTCTGCGGACCGTCTTCCCTTACAGACTGCCCGATTTTTAATTTGCGGATAAATTCTATTATTTTACTGCCGAACAAGAAGCAGATTAAAAGCGTTGTAAGAGCAGCGAAAGCGCCCCGGAATGTAAGATAGATAAAAACGTTGAACGGAGTAAAAATTCTAAACAACGGATAGAAAAATTCAAGAAACATCTTTTCCCTCCGCCTGATTTTTTTTCATTGCCGTCAGCATATCGGTCAGCCTTTCCAGAGCGCAGCCGCGCGAACCTTTCAACAGCACAAGATCGCCTTTTTTCACATAACCATCAAGAGCGGCGGAAAGCTTGTCAATGTTATCCGTATAGAAGAAAGGCTTGACAGTGCCCGCCATGTAGGAAGCGGCCGCTTCAATTTCATTGCCGAAAAGGAACACCTTGTCCGCTTTTGATTCACAGAGCAGAGCGCCGAGTTTCGTATGCGCGGAATAGGAAGTTTCGCCCAATTCCAGCATATCCGCTATTACAAAAACGCGCCTTGACGGCCAGTCAATCGAATTGCAAAACTCGACGCTTTTCGCCGCGGACTCAGGGTTTGCGTTGTAACAGTCGCGGATAACCGTAGTTCTGCCTCTCAAAATTTCAAGCCTGCCGAAAAGCGGCTTGACCGATTCAAGCCCTTTCTTTATCGCCTCGTTGCTTACGGGAATTTCCTTCGCGATTGCGATTGCGGCCATCGCGTCGTCCAGACTGTGTTTTCCCGGAAGCGCGAAATGAATCTTCTCTCCGGCCCAGATAATTTCACTGCCTTCAAGCCCAAGACTGCGCACTCCTTCAAGTTCGCTGAACAGCTCCGCGCCGTAAAAACGGTATTTCCCGTTGACGCCGCAGGCAAGTTCCTCTGCGTATTCGTCGTTCTTTGGAATTAACGCGATTCCGTTTCTTGATAAATATTTAAAAATATTTTCCTTTTCTTCAAGTATTTTATGTTTACTGCCGAAATATTCGATATGGGCGGAACCTATGTTTGTAATAAGCGCGATGTTTGGTTTTAATACTTTCGCGATTTTTGAAATCTCTCCGGGTCTGCTTGTCGCAAGTTCAAAAATGCCTACTTCATGTTCCGGGCGCACTTCAAACGCGGAAAGAGGAAAGCCTGTTTCGGAATTAAGGTTGCCTTTAGTCATTACCGTGTTTTTCTCGCTTGAAACAATCGCCGCGGCGATTTCTTTTGTCGTAGATTTTCCCGAAGAACCTGTTATGCCGATTTTTATAAGGCCGGGGAACCTGTCAAGGTAAATACGGACGGAATTCTGCAAAGCTTCCATGGTATTATCAACTACAATCAGGTCTTTTCTAAGCTTTCGGGCAATATTTACAAAATTAAAACTTTCCAGTTTGGAAGCTTCTATCACCGCGCCCCGCGCGCCCGCGCTGAAAGCGTCGTTTACAAAACTGTGTCCGTCGAACCTGGCTCCGGCAAGCGCGAAAAACAGCGACCCCTCATTAACACAGCGCGAATCTATGGAGACAGAAGAAAGCCCGCCTTCTCCTGAAAAGGAAAAATGCTTCGCTTCCAGAGAATGAGATAATTCCGCTATGCTCATGAGCTCAGAGTCCACTTCCCCTCCCCTCCACAATTTTTACCTGAAGCAGGCTTTCAGGACGAATTTTCCGCAAATCAAGCTGGTTCTGCGCTATGTCCTCTATTCTTTGCGCGGAAGAATATTCCGCGATTCCGGCAATAAGCCTTTTGTTGCTTTCTATCCATTCTTCCTGAGTTTTCTCAAGGCGGCTTAGTTCTTTTTCAAGATTTTGATATCTGTTGGACTGCCAGACAATCAAGCCTAAACACAACGGTATGGTAATAACCATAAAATAAAGGAATAAATATCGCTTTTTCATTGGCGGTCCCCGTCTAAAACTTTTTCTGCTACGCGAAGCCTGGCGCTTCGAGACGGGGGATTCCGCTCAATCTCTTCCTTTCCCGGCGCAATGCCTTTCTTGGTAAGCACATTGATTGAGCGGCGTCCCTCACATCTACATATCGGCGCTTGATCAGGGCAAGTACAGTCTTTATTCATTGTCCTGAAAAAATTCTTCACGATTCTGTCTTCCAATGAATGAAAACTTATTACTGCGAGCCTCCCCCCCGGCTCCAGTACCCTAAGCGCATCCTCAAGGAGCGTGGGAAGCCTGGCAAGCTCCCCATTTACCGCGATTCGCAGAGCCTGAAAGGTTCTGGTCGCGGGATGAATCGGCCCGTGCCTGTACGATGCTGGTACAGCCCTTTCTACCAGATCGGCAAGGGCAGAGGTTGTAGTAATTGTCCCCCTCCTGCGTTCATTTACAATCAAAGCCGCTATCCGCCGGGAGTAGCGTTCACCGGCATTGTTGTACAAAAGATCAGCCAACTCACGTTCGGGAAGTTTTGCAACAAGGTCGGCCGCGGTTAAACCGCTGTTTAAATCTATTCTCATATCCAAATTCTCATCTTTTGAAAAACTAAATCCCCTTCCGCTTTTTTTATAATGAAAACTGCTAACGCCTAGATCAAAGAAAATCGTATCCGGCCTTTCCAGTTCTTCAGGATATTCCGCAAAAAAATCATGAGACCAGACGGAATAAAAACGAACTCGGCCTGAAAACTGCGCCAGCCGCTCTTTCGCGACTGCCAAAATTTCCGCGTCGGCGTCAATGCCGACGATTTTTAATTCGGAGAAACGCGAAAGAAAGAAAAAGCTGTGGCCGCCTTCTCCGATATTGGCGTCGATCATCAGCTCGTTTTTTTCTCTTGGGGCGAGTATTTGAAGGGCCTCTTCCAGCAAAACGGGCGTGTGCGCGTATTCCATGATCAGTCAACCAACCCCTTTTTCGCTTTGATTCTTTTGCTTAACTCTTCCGAAGCGGCCTCAAATTTCTCTTCATTGCCCTCGAAGTATTCGCGGTAACGGGCGGCGTCCCAAATCTCGATAAAATCGATCTGGCCCAAAACCACGCAGTCCCTGGACAGCCCGGCAAACTCGCGCAGACCCTGAACAATGGGGATTCTGCCCGCTTTGTCGATTTCAACTTCCTGGGCGGGACCGATAATCGTCCGCAAAACGCGGCGGTCTACCTTGGAAAACGGGTCGGTAATCGGTTTTATCTCTTTATTGACCAATTCTTCCCATTTTTCGGGGGGATAAAGCCAAAGACAATTGTCCTCGCCCTTGGTAAGGCGCAGGGGCATCTCATTCAATGCCTTCCGCAAACCGGCCGGCAGACTGACGCGGCCCTTTTCATCGAGTGTTACGTTGAATTCTCCTGTCAACAATTCCATCCCACCTTCTCCCACTTCATCCCATTAACTATATCATCTCAGATAAAAAATGCGCGGTCAAGCACTATTCATAATTTTTTTACAAAAAAAATGAAAAAAATCACGAATTTTATAAACACTTGTATAGTGGTAAATGTGTGTATAGTAGTTTATCTTTTTTCGCATTGCGCGAGGGCGAAATTTGAGGTATTCTTAAAAATATGCATATCAGCGAGTACTTTATCGTTTTTCCAGAGGGCGATGTTCAGGAAATACAGGGGCGTCTGCCCTTTAACGCTCTTGTAGATATGAACGGAAACGTGCTTTGCCCTCCCCTTCCTACAAATAAAATGATTGTTTTTAAAGTAGCCGGGATAAAAACCGATGAAAATAAGGGGTCAAGCGAAACTTACCATTTTTTGGAACTGCTTGGCGCAGAGGAACTGCTTGAATACATTGAATAGAAAAACAACCGCAAAAGAGACCTTCACCACCAGCAACGAAAGCAGTCTTCACCGTACATTGAAATTCCAATACACAGGACGCGGCGGAAAAACCGAGGTTGAGGCAGGAAACTTTGTCGCCGATGGACTGCGAAAAGACGGCGAATATATTGAAGTTCAAACAGGCAGTTTCGGCCCCCTTAAAAAAAAGGTGGCACAGTTGGCGGCGGAAGGCAGAGTGCGTATTATTCATCCCGTCGCGGCCGTAAAAAGAATAGAGGTTTTCGCGAAGGACGGCGCTTTCCTTTACAGGCGCAAAAGCCCGAAAAAAGGCTCGCCGTGGGACCTTTTTGACGCGCTCCTTTACGCTCCCGAACTGCCGCTGTTGGGCGGCGTAACAATAGAAGTTGTAATGGCCGACATTACCGAAAAGCGCGTCAAGGACGGCAAGGGCGCATGGCGGCGAAAAGGCGTTAGTATCAAGGACAGGGAGCTTGCCTCATGGCAGGAAAGCATACTGCTTGAAAAACCGGCCGACTACCTGCGCTTTATCCCGTTTAAAAAAAGGGAGAAGTTTACAAGCTCCCTTCTGGCCCGCCGCGCGGAAGTAGACAAAGATACAGCCGGAAAAGCCCTGTACGTGCTCACCAAAATGAAAGTCGTTAAAAGAACCGAAAAAAAAGGCAACTCGTGGGTTTATTTGCGGGTTTTATGATGCGCCTGCCTGTATGTTTTTGATAGCGTCCATATCAAGGCCGGTGATTTTTTGGACAAAGTCAGGCGACAAACCGCTTTCCAGCGCATTTTTTGCTATAGCGAC
>JGI24698J34947_10000327_pt1 | contig 21005 bp, 22 predicted proteins | sample TergutMp193P3_FD_34947 | JGI IMG/M metagenome (IMG submission 34947) | reverse complement strand
TAGCGTTAACCGTGTGGATTAGCGCATTACACATTGCTTTTTTACCTGTTCTGGCAGTGCCGGTTCTGATTACGTTCTTAAAAGCGAAAAACGAATACAGGGAATGGTACTATTTATGATTGTATGCGAAAACCTTACAAAGTTATTCAGTGCGGATTGCGGCATTAAGAATGTCAATCTTCAGTTTTCGCCGGGCGTTATTTACGGCATTATCGGCTATAACGGAGCGGGAAAAACCACATTGTTAAACTGTATCGAAGGTCTTTACATTCCCACTTCCGGCACTGTGTCGCATAACGGAATAAAAACAACAAATGAAAAAGAATTCTTTCCGTACAGGAGAAAAATAGCGTTTTTGCCCTCTGATGATTATTTGTACCCGAAATTAACCTGTATGGAAAATATAGAATTGGCGACAATCCTTAGAACCGGGAAAAACAAACTGTTAAAAGAAACGGAAGAATTGATCCACTATTTTGAAATTGACAAATTCCTGCATAAAAGGTTTATGGACTGTTCTACAGGAATGAAAAAGAAAACGCAGATTGTTGTCAGTTTGATCGGGGACATAGACGCTATTATTTGGGATGAGCCGAATGACGGGCTTGATATAATTTCAAACATGAAAATAAAAAATCTGCTGAAACACTATAAAAGTAAAAATGTTGCGATACTTTTTTCCTGCCATGTAATTGAATTTCTGGATGATTTTATCGACCATTGCGTATTGATAAAAGACGGTGAGATTGCCGAAAACACCAGTATTCAAAATATCGCGTCACTGGAGAAATTGTACCTCGGCCATTTACCGCAGGATGTCTTGTCCTCTCCGTTTGAATGAGATGTTAACGCATTATGCAATATAAAATGGAACAAGGAGAAAGCTTGTAACATAATTTGAGAATATTATAACCAGCATACCTGCCAATAATAATCCTGTGCAATATATTAACTTTTTCTCCTTATATAAAAAATATGCCTTTGCTATCATCAGTATTCCCATCAGATAAGACCAAATACGAGTCACATAATAATGTACATAAAAAAGCTCAAAGATCGCAAAAGGCTTTCCTCCTACTTTAGTAAATTGTATTATATATATAATAATAAATGCTACTGTAAATATTATGCAAATTATTTTTAGTAATTTATAAACAAACCTAATCTTATTCATATCTTTGATACCTCAATTGCACTATATCCTTAACTTCATATATGAATAAATACCAATAAATGTTTTCTTTATTCAAAAGTCTGTTTTAATACCCCATCGAACCTTTGGTTCGCGCTCTGCTCTGCGGAGGCTCATTCTCATTGCCTCCTGTTTACAATTTCCCTGTCCGATAAAAGCTGGCGGTTGTCGGGAAATTCGGCAAGGCCCTCATTTAAAATGCGCTGTGCTTCGTCAAAGTTTCTCCCGTTCCACGCGGTTGCAAAACGGTTGTGGTAATCCGCAGCCAGATTGCTTCGGTAGGTGTTTAGAGCCTGTTCAAATTCACGGTTTGTCCCGAACCGCGAAACGGCGTTTTCAATATAATTTATCGCGGAGCGCCAATCTCTGGCGGGAGCCGCGCTTAGAGCTGCCGCTGTTTTTTGAACCGCGAAGGTTATCAATTCAGCCGCCCTGCTTTCGGTTATTCTTCCGCCGGAACGGGCATCGACAATTGCGCTGATAACTGCGTCTCCTTCGACGGCGGTGCGGATTCTGTTGGCGCTTCCCAACAGTTCCGTATCAACAATGACAGTATCCATACGCGAATATTCGCTTTGCGAAAGAAGCGTCTTTCTTTCCTCAAGAAAATTTCTTGCCTCCGCCAATCTGTTTGCCCTTATCAATTTTGTGATGTTGTTATTGACAGCCGCGAGCGTAAATTCATGCCATCGTTCGCTGTCAGGGTACAAAAGAGAGGATGAGGCGGCCCAACGCAGGCAGTCTTCTTCCCTGCCCGCTCTTAAAAGCATCGCACCGTAGTTAAAGAGCCTGTCCATGAGGGCTTTACGCGGGTCTTCAAAAAGAGGTCCCCACGATTCCGCGCCCTCATTGACAGCTAACGCGTTTCCGACGAGAAGGGCGGCCATGTCTATGGCGACTGGAACGGCATCGGCGTAGCGATTCTGCCTTTCGTTATCTGCAATCCTGTTATTCAAAATAAGGGAAATCAATTCAATTTGAGTGATTTTTTGCCGGTCCCGGTAATTCTGCGGGGGCACATACGCGAACCCTGTTAAATTTCCGTTTGTGTCGTGGAATTCCTTTCGGTTGCCGGGATCGAATCCGTAACGGTTGGTAGTTTCAACATCGTATTCCTGTCCACCGATTGGAATCATCACAAAGGCATGATCCCTTGTCATCACTCCCCATGCGGGAATGCCCAACGCTTCACAGAAGATCATATAAAGAACCGCAGATGAAACACAGTTGAATCTGCCGTTTGTAAAAATGGTATCGACACGAGTCTGGTAAAGCGAATATGATCTTAAAATATTTCTGTGCATGAAGGACAGGATATACTCGGCTCTTTCACTGCCGATGGATGGAAGATCGGGGGAGGCTTTTAACTGCTCGACCGCCGCCGTGATTCTTCCCATGCCGGACGCTGAAGTGTCCCCGGATGCCCACAGGCTTATTTCGGCAAGTTCCTGCCATGTATAACCGCGCCCGCTCTCAATACGGTGATATTCCAACGCCTTCGGATCCGGCTGAAGGCGTGGAAACGCGGTACTGCTCTGCGCCCCGGCTGTTTGTATATTGAAGAAAATCAATACAGCTAATGCAAGGTTGATTCGTGTTGACGCTTTTCTTATCACAATTTATTATACTAAAAGAAACGAGATTTGAAAACTACATGGAGCAGGAATGTCTGATTTTGATGCCGACTTGATAATAATTGGCGCGGGTCCCGCCGGGCTTACCGCCGCCCAATACGGGGCCAGGGCAAATTTGAAGGTTCTGGTTATTGAACAGTTCGGCCCCGGAGGGCAGGCTCTGGTTATTGACGTGCTTGAAAATTATCCGGGCAATGTACAACGGCTTGACGAGGCGGGAAACGTGATCTGCCAGGCAAGGTCTGGTTATGAGTTTTCCATGGACTTGCACCGTCAGGCCGAATCTTTTGGAGCGTCCTTTCTTTCCGCTTCGGCGCTCTCGTTAAAAAAGGAGAACAACTGCTTTTCGGCGGAACTTTCGGACGGCGGAAAGCGCACGGCTCCCGCTGTAATAATTGCGACAGGCGCAAAACCGCGCTTGCTTGGTATCCCCGGCGAAAAGGAATTTACAGGCAGGGGGGTTTCCTACTGCGCTACCTGCGACGGCAATTTTTTTAAGGAGAAAAAAATTTTTGTGGTAGGCGGAGGGGACTCTGCCTGTGATGAAGCGCGGTACCTTTCCCGTCTTACAAATCAGGTAACGCTTATTCACCGCAGGGACAGTTTTCGGGCGCAAAAAGCCCTTGTGCAAAGGACGCTTGACAATCCAAATATAAAGGTGCGGTTTAACACTGTAATAAAGGAAATAAAGGGGGAACAAAAAGTAAAATCGGTTGTGTTAGCTGATGTGAAAAGCGGTGAAGTTTATGAAGAAGAGACGGACGCGGTTTTCATTTTTGCCGGAACCGTTCCGCAGTCGTCGCTTGTTTCAGCTAACGGCTTGAATGTTAAACTTGATGAGAGCGGATACATTGTCGCGGATAGCAAGCTGGCTTGCAGTGTTCCCGGGCTTTTTGCCGCAGGCGATGTCCGCAGTGGAGCCTTTCGCCAAGTGGTAACGGCTGTAGGAGACGGTGCGCTCGCCGCCCACAGTGCATCTGAGTTTATTGACGAACTTAATTAAAGGATTTTAAATTGAAAAACTTTTACAAGATTCTGTTATGTGCAATACTGATACTAACGGGTTTCCCGCTCTTTTCCCTGAACTTTACGGATTCAGGGTCTCCTGAGGAACTTGCAGCCGCTATTGAAAGGGCCATGAGCGACGAACAGGCCCTCGCCCAGGTGTTCATGCTTGGCTGGCTTGGAACTGAACCGTCGCCGTTAATCATGGAATGGATACGCGAAAGAAACATCGGCGGGATAAAAATTTTCGGCTGGAATACCGCCGACACCCAGAGGCTTGCAAGAACCATAGGCGAATTTCAGGCGGCGAGTTTAACCGGTCCCTTCAATATTCCGCTCCTTATAGCCACAGATCAGGAGGGGGGATGGATTCGCCATGTCAAGGGAAGCACGAGCGAAACTCCAGGCAACATGGCGATTGGCGCTTCCGGCTACCCTCGTGACTCATACCTTGCCGGTTACTACATAGGAAAGGAACTTGCGCTTATCGGGATCAACATGAACTTCGCCCCTACTGTCGATCTTTTTACAAACCGGGATTCAACTATAATAGGCCCCCGCGCTTTTGGAAGCGATCCTGTAAGGGCGGGAATTTTGGGCGCGGCATTTGCGAAGGGCCAGCTTGCATCGGGCGTTATTCCAACTGCGAAACATTATCCGGGGCACGGGGATACAGACCTTGATTCTCACGGCGTACTGCCGATGATCAGGATTACATTTGAAACTCTCTGGGAAAGGGAGCTTGTTCCCTATCGTATGCTTGCGACGGAAGGCATACCCGCCGTAATGAGCGGACACCTTGCCTACCCGCTGACTGAAGCGGAGTCCATGCCCGCTTCGCTGTCTCCGTGGTTTTTAAAAAATGTGTTACGCGACAGAATTGGATTTAACGGAGTTGTCATTACCGATGATTTAATGATGGCAGGCGCTACGTCATTGATGGGCTCGCTCTCCCGCACTGCGAAACAGGCATTGCTTGCGGGTAACGACATCATCATGTTCTCCTCAACTCCTCTCCTTTACGATCCTGTCTGGACATATTTGATAAACTCCATGAGGGACGAAGAGGACTTCCGCCATAGCGTGAGAGCCTCCGCCAGAAGGATACTGAAATTGAAATTAACCTACCTTCGCGGAAGTTCAAGCGTTCCGTATATCCCAGACCTTGCGAGGATAGAAGCGGAAATTCCAGACCCTGAAGGTTCCGCCTTCTTTCTTAACCTTGCGGCGCGAAGCGTTACCATCGTAAAACCTCAGCCCCCTGAATCGATTTTTCCGCTGACAAGGGAAAACGCCGGGCGCGTTCTTCTTGCCGGCAGATACAACGATTTTTTCACCTACGGAAGGGCGGCCTTTCCAAATGCGTCGGCTTACAGATTTTCCGGTACGGGAGACCCGTCCGAAATAGTTCCCTTTGCGCGTAACGTGGATACCGTTATCTTCTGCCTTTCCGACAGTGTTGATCTGCGCGTGTTACGCTCTCTTCAGCAGTTAAACAAAACGGTAATTGTTCTTTCAGTGTTAAGCCCGGTTCATCTTGAAAGCGTTCCCTGGGTAACAGGAGCTGTGGCTGTTTACAGTTATGCCCCCGAATCTTTCGCCTCCGGCTTTTCCGCCATTATCGGAAGAATCCCCGCACAGGGAAGCCTTCCCTATGAGTGAGTACCGCTGGAAGAAAATGAAAAAAAAGGACATTTCCGCGGTTGAGGCGTTGTTACGCGCAATGGAAGGCAGATGTGTCAGCGCGTGCGGGAGATTTTTGATACGCGATGAGTCAGGCGATCCTGTCTGGACATTGCGCGGCAGGGACGGGGAGATTGCCGGACTGCTGATTAATTCAAGGAGTACGGTGATACCTGTATTATGCGGAAGGGAAATTCCATTCCCGCGTTTCCTCGGCGGTTTTTTTATCAGGAAAAAAATTCATTCGGTACAGGGTCTGCGTGAAGAAGTTATCGTCTTGCAGAACGCGCTTGAAAAGATGGGCAGGCAGATTGCCGACATCTTTGACTATGATCTTATGAGCCTTGACAGGCAGCCCGACCCAAAGGGTTTTTTATCCGGCCCTTCCAATCTTGTTCTGCGCGTGCCTCAAATGACAGATTTGGACGCGGTTGCCCCGTTACAGGCGGCTTATGAACAGGAGGAGGTCGTGCCAAATGGTTCAACGTTCAGCCCCGCGGCAAGCAGGGTGAATATTGCCAACATCGTTTCAAGAGCGCAAGTTTTGATCGCGGAAATTTGCGGACGCGCTGTGGGCAAGATCAACATAAGTGCCGTTTCATACACCAGATACCAGGTAGGAGGAGTCTACGTTCACCCTGACTTTCGCGGTCTGGGAATAGCCCGGCGCATGGCAGCGGAATTTATCGCCCCGCTTATTAACGAGGGCAGGGGCGTAACCCTCTTTGTAAAAAAATCAAACCTCGCCGCCCGCAGACTCTACACAAGCCTTGGGTTTTCCGTAAAGGGCGATTATCGTATAACTTACTATTGAGTATAAATGAACATTTACTGTATAATGTAGGCGTTGTGACATATCTATATGAAACTCACCTTCATACGGCCGGCGTTAGTAAATGCGCGGTTTCAAGGGGTGTAGATTACATTGCCGGGTACAAGGAAATGGGTTACTCGGGCATTATCGTAACCGATCATTTTTTTAACGCCAATTGCGCTCTGCCCAGAAGCCTTCCGTGGAAGGAATGGGTGGACCGGTTTTACCGGGGCTATGAGGACACGCGGGAAGAGGGCGAGCGTCAGGGGCTTGATGTTTTCTTCGGATGGGAAGAAACATTTGACGGATGCGACGATTATTTAATTTACGGACTTGACAAGGAATGGCTTTTGGAAAACCCGCAGGTACGCAATTGGACAAGGGGAGAGCAGTACCGCGCCGTAAAAGAAGCGGGAGGCTGTGTTGTGCAGGCGCACCCCTTCAGAATGCGCTACTACATTCATCGCATAATTCTGTCAACAGGCTGTGTTGACGCGGTTGAGGTCGCCAACGGCGGGAATGAGGACATATCGGACGCTCTTGCCTTCCGTTACGCGAAAAAAATCGGCAAACCCATGACTGCCGGAACCGATATTCACGATGTTTCCACGATTTACAACGGGGATCTTTTTGGAGTGTATCTGGACAGGAAACTGAACAGTATCAATGATTATGTGCAAATAATTTGCAATGATGAAATATCCGCCATTAAAACGGATAAAACGCGCTTTGATTCTACGGATACGGAAAGCATGAACATTTTTATTGATGTTCGGGATAAGGATGATAAAAGCACGGGCAGGAATTGGGAGGAATTTATATGAATGAAAATGTAGCGCATATACCTCAGCGGATTAAGGAACTGAGGGAGATTCTGGAGATCAGTGCGCTTGATATGGCAAGTGAAACCGGTATTCCTTTTGAAACCTACGTTAAATACGAAGGCGGAGAGCTGGACATACCGATCAGTGTTTTGTATACGATTGCCAACCGGCTTGGAACCGACGTTACAGTCCTGCTTACGGGAGAAGAGGCAAGGATGGACAGCGCCGCCGTGTGCAGAAAGGGAAGGGGCGTTCAGATTGAACGTTACCCCGGTTATGAATTTTCAAGTCTTGCATATAACTTTAAAAACAGGACAATGGAGCCATTGCTTGTACTGCTGGACTCATCAAAGCCTCAGGCGGCTCAAGTTTCCCATTCGGGGCAGGAGTTCAACTACGTGGTTGAAGGCCAAGTGAGAGTGACTGTCGCAAAGAACGAACATATTTTGTCGGCTGGGGATTCAATTTATTTTGATGCGCGTCTGCCTCACGGTCAGAGCGCGGTGAACGGAACGGCGCAATTTATCACGATAATTCAGGAATAATGAGGTTATCATGAAACTTAGTTTCATGTTCGATTTTAATGCGCGTCTATTCAGCCGCGCTAAATAGAGGTTACATCACCATGAACGAAATAGTTTCACGTTACTGCCCCCGGATTGAATTTGAAAATTACGAGGATTTCTACGAAAATTACCGCTGTAATGCGCCTGAAGATTTCAATTTTGCCTACGATGTGGTTGACGAGTGGGCAAAACTTCAACCTGAAAAACTCGCCCTTCTGTGGACGGACGACACGCAGGTTGTGAAGCCGTACACATTTGCTGAAATAAAGCGCCTCTCCGACAAGGCGGCAAACGCCCTGCTTGCGTTAGGTGTCAAAAAGGGCGATGTTGTCAAGCTCATCTTAAAACAGCGCCCTGAAGTTTGGATAATTATGTGCGCTCTTTCAAAGATAGGGGCAATCTGCATTCCCGGCACATATCAGCTAACGGCAAAAGATCTGGAGTACCGCTGTAATGTCGCCGATGTAAAACTTTTAATCACAATTGACGACGCGGACGTGCTTGAGAGCATCGCTATCGCCCGTCCAAATTGCCGGAAACTGGAGAAAATCGCCGTTGTGGGAAGCAAAATTCCGGCGGGGTACATTGATATGCGCAGCGAAATTGAAAAAGCCTCCGGCAATTTTACAAGGATGCCCACGGCGACAAAAGACCCAATGCTGGTTTATTTTTCGTCCGGTACAACCGGAATGCCGAAGATGGTTCTTCACAACCATTCCCTTCCGTTGGGGCACATTGTTACCGCGAAATACTGGCACTGCGTCCAAGACAACTGCGTTCATCTTACGCAGACCGATTCCGGCTGGGCGAAATTCGCCTGGGGAAAAATTTACGGACAGTGGATATGCGGCGCGGCTATCGGCGTTTATGACACAGAAAAATTTACCCCTAGGGGTATGTTAGACGCAATCCAGAGACTGCGCCCGGTAACTTTCTGCGCTCCTGCTACAGTATTCCGCTATCTTATAAAGGAAGACCTTTCAGGTTATGACTTCAGTTTTATCCGCCATACCTCTGTTGCAGGGGAGCCGTTAAGCCCTGAAGTTTACCACAAATTAATGGAATTTACCGGTCTTGAGCTTCGCGAAGGTTTTGGGCAGAGCGAAACTTCAGTCATGGCGGCTGCGTTCAAATGGCTGTCTGTAAAGCCCGGTTCAATGGGAAAACCCGCGCCCCTTTTCGGACTGAAACTGTTAGACGAAAGCGGAGAAACTTGCGACGAGGGAATTGTAGGCAACATGAGCATTACCCGCGCCGGAAAAAATATGTACGAGATTGAAGACGGCTCCCCCGAAAGCCCGGTTCCTGTAATCGGCTCTTCGGATTTTCCCGGCCTTTTCCGAGGATACTGGAAGGATAAGGAAATTACGGAGAATAGCTGGAACGGCGGAACATACCAAACGGGCGACATGGCATGGAGGGATGACGACGGCTATCTGTGGTTTGTCGGACGCAATGACGATGTGATCAAGTGCTCCGGCTACCGTATCGGCCCCTTTGAAGTTGAGAGCGCGTTGATGGAACACCCCTCGGTACTGGAGTGCGCCGTAACCGCCGCCCCCGACGCAATGCGCGGTCAGGTTGTCAAAGCGACCATCGTTCTCGCTCGCGGTTTTTCCCCTTCGGATGAGTTGATCCATGAACTGCAAAACCACGTCAAACGCGTAACCGCTCCCTACAAATACCCGCGCATCATCGAGTTTGTGCCGGAATTGCCAAAGACGGTTAGCGGTAAAATTCAGCGAAATATTATACGAAAAAAGGATTTTAGCTGATTGGAAGGCGGGGATCCATATCCCGTTGCTTGCGGCGGTTAATATTATACCGCTTTACAAGAAAGTTGAAAAAACTGTAACTGGGTATGGCCCCCGCCAGTAAATAAATTTCCTATCCAACGAAGATACCTCACGGCTTGTCGCGAGGTATCTTCATTATATATTTTCATTTTTAGCCTTATAATTTCATTTATTAGTTTAATTTTTACCCATATATTTTAATATTTAACATCAATTTTTTATCATATTATTTAATATTTTTAATATTTTTTTCACTGATAATTTAATATTTCTATTAATTTTTACACTTATATTTTCATATTTTTCTTAATTTTTTATCATATAAATTCATATTTTCTCAGTCTTTTTACAATAATATTTTAATTTTTTCATTCAATTTTTCTCATAAAATATAAAAATTTCTTAATTTTTATACTTGATTTTTTCATGAAAGTGCGCTATTATTACCTTTAGAAATTGATAATTATGGAAAAAGGGTATTTTAAACGAGATATTGATACGACTCTTTTGGGCTGGGCGGCGGAAAGGGGCAGGAAACCGCTTGTTCTTCGAGGGGCGCGGCAGGTTGGGAAAACCGAGGCTGTCAGGACTCTGGGCGGGCATTTCAAGAACTATGTGGAAATAAACTTTGACAATGACCCGGGCGCGTGTAGTTTTTTCAAAGAGAACCTTGAGCCTGCGGAACTGTGCCGCCGCCTTTCCCTGTATCTCCGTACTCCCATTGAGCCGGGAAAAACTCTCCTTTTTTTTGACGAAATCCAAAGCTGTACCGGCGCGATAAGGTCACTCCGCTACTTTTATGAAAAATACCATGTGCAGCATATAGTCGCGGCGGGCTCGCTTCTGGAGTTCGCCCTCTCTGAAATTCCTTCGTTTGGCGTTGGCAGGCTTCATTCGGTTTTTATGTACCCGTTCTCGTTTTATGAATTTTTGGGAGCGTTAGGTGAAGGGGTTCTGGCGGAAGCCTGCCGGAACGCACGGCCTGATAAGCCCCTGCCCGTGCCTGTTCATAAACAGCTTGTTGACCGCCTGAAAATTTTTATGCTGATTGGCGGTATGCCGGAAGCTGTCGCAAGTTATGTGCAAACAAGAAACCTGCTTGAAAGCCAGGTGATACTTGAGGATATTATTACAACATACAGGGATGATTTTTCAAAATACCGGACAAGGATGCCCTCTCTTGTCTTAAACGAAGTTTTTGAATCTGTTATGCGTCAGGCGCAGGGGAAATTTATCTATGAGCGGGCGGCGATAGAAACGGGAAACGCCAGAATTAAACAGGCTCTGGAACTTCTCATTATGGCGGGTCTTGCCGTTCCCGTAACCCACAGCGCCGCCAACGGAATCCCGCTTGGAGCGGAGATAAATCCCAAATACCGGCGTGTCATTCCCATTGATACCGGTATTTTCCTGCATATACTCGGAATTGACAAATCTGAAATCCTTTTGGCGGACGATTTTAAGACCGTCAATCAGGGAGCGTTAGCTGAAATATTCGCCGGGCTTGAGCTTCTCAAAAACGGCGGGAGCCACGCCCGCAGGCAGCTTTATTGCTGGAGCAGGGAAAAGGCGCAAAGCAGTGCGCAGATTGACTATTTGATACAGCGCGGCTCTTCTATCATTCCCATCGAAGTTAAATCGGGGACGCAGGGCGGAATGAAAAGCCTGAATATTTTCATGAAGGAAAAAAATATTGATTACGGTATCAGGACTTCTCTTGAAAATTTCGCGCAAAAAAACAACTTCGATATTTACCCATTGTACGCTGTCTCGAATTTGTATATAAATGATGAATAGGAGGCGGTTATGTTAAAGATTGCTTTTTTGGGAGCGGGCAGTACGGTTTTTGCCCGCAGTGTTTTGGGAGACTGTATGTCCAGCGAGGCGCTCAGGGAATGTGAGATTGCCCTGTACGATATTGACGCACAGAGGCTGAAAGAAAGCGAGCGGATTTTGACCGCGATAAACAAGGGGAAGGGCGGCTATTCAAAAATTTCAAGTTACGCCGGTATTGAAAACCTTGAAAAGGCCCTTTGCGGCGCTTCCTTTGCAGTTAACGCCATTCAGGTCGGAGGGTATGACCCGGCGACAATCGCCGATTTTGAAATTCCAAAAAAATACGGACTGCGCCAAACCATCGGCGATACCCTTGGCATCGGAGGCGTTATGCGGGCCTTGCGGACAATTCCCGTGATGGAAAAGTTTGCCCGTGTCATGGAAAAGGTCTGCCCCGACGCGTGGCTGTTAAATTACACCAATCCCATGTCAATGCTGACGGGCTTTATGCAGCGTTACACCGGCGTTAAGACTGTCGGCCTTTGCCACAGTGTGCAGGTATGTTCACAGCACCTCCTTGAATCGCTTGGGTTAGGTGATAAACTTGATGGGCGCAGGGAATTGATAGCGGGTATCAATCACATGGCGTGGCTGCTGGATATACGCGATAAAAATTATGTTGACCTTTACCCTGAAATCAAGCGCAGGGCAAGGGAAAAGAACGCATCGGGAAAACATTGGGACATGGTTCGTTACGACTACATCGACAAGCTGGGTTATTATTGCACAGAATCAAGCGAACATAACGCCGAGTATAATCCCTTCTATATTAAAACAAAATATCCTCAGTTGATAAAAGATTTCAATATTCCTCTTGACGAATATCCTCGCAGATGTATTGAGCAAATTGAAGGCTGGAAGGTGGAATACGAGGGCATTGTAAAAGCCGATACTCTTGAACACAAACGTTCCCATGAATACGCGTCCTACATAATGGAAGCTATCGTTACGGGCAGTCCGTATAAAATAGGAGGAAATGTTTTAAACTCAGGCAGTATAGAAAATCTGCCTGCACAGGCCTGCGTTGAAGTTCCGTGCCTTGTAGACGGGTCGGGTATAAGTCCTTGTTATGTTGGAAAACTGCCGGTTCAACTTGCGGCTATGAACATGACGCATATCAATGTCCACCTGATCACGATTGAGGCGGCTGTTACAAAAAAACGCGAACACATCTACCACGCCGCAATGCTAGATCCGCACACAGCAGGGGAACTTTCCCTTGACGATATACGGGCAATGACGGATGAATTAATTCAAGCCCATAAAATCTGGCTGCCTGAGTACAGGTAAACCGCTACTTTCTTGAGAAGGGCGATGGGCTATTTTCTATTTCATCTATCCTGTCAAGAACGATCTGCGCCAGCTTTTTGAAATGCTGTAGGTACTCCAATACTTCATCAGAGGTATTGTAATATTCAAGCACGTCGTTTAGTTCCGAACGGGCCTGCTGGTACTTTTTTTGCTTGTAGTGGATAAAGGCGATTTCATATTTCGCCGTTATAACAAGATCGATAGTGTTTCTGTTCCGCTCAAGCAGGGCCTCGTAGTATTGCAGGGCAATATTGTAGCGGTTCCTGTCGGACGCTTCCTGTGCGCGCTGTATTATTTCCGCCGGAGACAGATCCTCGCTGATAATCACCGTAGAAGCGCAGGCGGAAAACAAAATTAAAATCGCGAACGCGCTAAAAACACGCGCTTTTATTGAAAACTTTTTCATAGTTAAGTATATATATAACAACCATATTGGTAAAGCGTAACAAAATTCCCCCGATTGACATCTACAGGTAAAAGTGCATAATGAAATCATGAAAGCCGGTATTATAGGCGCTACCGGTTATGCCGGCGCTGAATTGGTCAGGCTCCTTTCGGGGCATCCCAAAATTGATGAACTTTTACTTTCCTCGGTCAGCTTTGAAGGGGAGCGCATTGAGGGCGTTTATCCCAACTTTTTGGGCCTTGTCTCAAGCCCGCTTTTAAAAGCCGAGGATGTTATCGCCGACTCCGGCGTGGTTTTTGCCGCCCTGCCTCACGGGGTGGGAGAGCCGTTTGCCGTCGCCTGTATGGAGCGGAAAATTCACTATATCGACCTTTCCGCCGATTTTCGTTTTGATGAGGATGAAGCCGTTTACAGCGCATGGTACGGCAAAAAGTACCAATACCCCGAACTGCATAAAAATTCGGTGTATGGTTTACCGGAGCTTAACAGGCAAAAAATAAAGGAGCTTGCGGAAAAAGGGCCCGTTGTTATAGGCAACCCCGGCTGTTATCCGACAGGCGCTTCCCTCGGCGCGTTTCCCGCCCTGGCAAAGGGGCTGGCAAGCGTGGAAAGCCCGCTCATCGTTGACTCTGTTTCCGGCACTTCAGGCGGCGGCAGGGAGCCGTCCCGTTCCTTTCACTACAGCGAATGCGCCGATTCTGTCGCGCCGTACAAGGTCGCCTCTCACAGACATTCCCCTGAAATTGCGCGTAACATGGCGGCGATGGCGGGAAAGAGTAGCAATCCCGCTGTTTCAGCGAAGCCTCAGGTGATTTTCACGCCTCACCTCGCTCCCATGAGCAGGGGCATCCTCAGTACCATTTACATTCCGCTGTCTCTGGAATGGCGCGTAACGCCTGTCAGTGCGGATATGCCGCCCTCAAAAGAGATAGAGGCAAAGACAGACGGGATACGCGCCCTTTACGCGGATTTCTACAAAGACGAACCCTTTGTGCGCGTCCTTCCCGCCGGTCTTTTCACCGCCACCAACCGCGTCCGCCAGTCAAACTACTGCGACATTTCAGTCCATCTTGATTTAAACGGCTCTACATTAATTGTAGCAACCGCCATTGACAACATGGTAAAAGGAGCCGCAGGACAGGCAATTCAGAACATGAACATATTATTTGGTTTCGATGAAAAAACAGGGCTGGAAGCAATTCCATCTTTGTTCTAGGGAGTAGGGAATGGGGACTGGGGAATGGGGAGCGAAGTTAGCAAGCATTACAAGTTGCCAATACGCTCAGATTATTAACAACGATCCCTATTCCCCATACCCTACTCCCCATTCCCCGAGGAGTGTTATGTGAAAGAAATAGCAGGAGGCGTGTGTGCGCCCAAGGGGTTTTTGGCGGGCGGTATCAGGTGCGGTATCAAGGAAAGTTCGCGGAAAAAGGATTTGGCGCTTATTTATTCGCATAAATTTTGTACGGCGGCGGCTGTTTTTACAACAAACAGGGTAAAGGCCGCGAGCGTGCGGGTCAGCCAGGAAAATGTAGCGGACGGGCAGTTACGTGCAATTATTGTCAATTCAGGCAACGCGAACGCGTGTACCGGGCAAGCGGGAATGGATGCCGCACGTCGCATGGCTCATCTTGCGGCGGATGCTTTTTTAATCAGTCCGTCGGAAGTCGCGGTGGCTTCTACCGGCGTTATCGGTGTCCCATTGCCGATTGACGTGATAGAGAAAAATATCGACACTCTTAAAGCAAGCCTTCGGGACGACGAACAGGGACACGCCGACGCTCTTGAAGCGATTATGACAACCGATACCCGCAAAAAGGAAATCGCGGTGGAAATAGAGATCGCCGGCAAACCGGTGCATATCGGAGCGATGGTCAAGGGCTCTGGTATGATCCACCCAAACATGGCGACAATGCTCGCCTTCATTACAACAGACGCGGGGGTTTTGCCATCCGCGCTTGATTCAAGCCTTAGGCTCGCCGTAAAAAGATCATTTAACAGGCTGACGGTTGACGGGGACACTTCAACTAACGACATGGTCCTTATTATGGCAAACGGAGAGGCGGGAAATGCTCCCATCACCGAAGGAAGCGCCGATTATGAGATTTTCTCTTCCGCGCTGGAATATGTTTGTACCGCGTTGACACGCAAAATGGCGCGTGACGGAGAAGGGGCGACAAAACTTGTTACGGTAACTGTTACAGGAGCCTCTTGTGAGGAGAAAGCCGAGGCCCTTGCCAAATCGGTCGCCTCATCAAGCCTTGTCAAGGCGGCGTGTTTTGGGGCGGACGCGAACTGGGGGCGGGTGTTATGCGCTATGGGGTATGCGGGAGTTGAGTTTGAGCCTGAAAAAGTGAACGTGAGTTTTTCGAGTACGGCGGGACAGATAGAAGTTTGCAGAAACGGCGGGTCTGTTTCGTTTTCCGAGGAAAAGGCAAAACTCATCCTGTCGGAAGAAGAAATTGAAATTTTGATTGACATTCAGGAGGGAGATTCAAAAGCCTCCGTCTGGGGATGCGATCTTACATACGACTATGTTAAGATAAACGGAGACTATAGATCATGAGTACACACACGATTTCAAACAAGGACAGGGCAGGGATTCTGATTCACGCGCTCCCCTATATTCAGCGGTTTGAGAATAAAACAATTGTTGTAAAATACGGCGGGAACGCCATGCAGGGAGAGGAACTGAAAAAGGCTGTGATCGAGGACGTTATCCTGATGTCGTGCGTGGGAATACGCACCGTCCTTGTTCACGGGGGCGGTCCTGAAATTGAGGCTATGCTGAAAAAGACGGGCAAGGAGAGCCGTTTTATAGACGGGCTTCGTTACACAGACGAAGAAACAATGGACATAGTTCAGATGGTTCTCTGCGGGAAGCTGAACAAGGAAATCACCGCCCTCATTGTAAAAACGGGGGGCAGGGCAGTCGGCCTGTGCGGGATTGACGGCGCGATGCTTAAAGCCCGCAGGATGGAGGGCGACTTCGGCCTTGTCGGTGAAATTGAGCAGGTGGACGCGTCAATGTTAAATTCAATTTTAAACGCCGGTATTATTCCGGTCATTTCATCGGTGGCTTACGGGACAGGGGCCGACGAGGGGAAAGCCCTCAACATAAACGCCGACATTGCCGCCGCCAAAATAGCCGCCGCCCTGGGGGCCGAAAAACTCGTCCTCATGACCGATGTCCGGGGAATCCTGCGCGACGTGCAGGACGAAAATTCCCTGATAAAGTCGGTTCCAAGGCCTCAGCTTGACGAGCTTAAAAAACAGGGCATTCTCAGCAAGGGCATGATCCCCAAGGCGGACTGCTGTGCGATGGCTGTTGACGGAGGCGTAAAAAAAGCCCACATCATAGACGGACGGCTCCCCCATGCCATCCTCATCGAACTTTTCACCGACGAAGGCATCGGGACAATGATTATCCCCTAGTTCCCAAAGACCTCTCACGGAGGCACTGGGACACGGGGGAAAAAGATATTAATTTCCCTGTGCCTCCGCGCCTTTGTGCGATACTTCTTTTCGTGAAAAAACTCTAGACAAAGAAGGTGAAAATTTGCTAAAATACTCGAAGGTATTAATAAGGAGGCCAGTTGGCGGAAAAGGATTTACGTATAAACGAACAGATTCGGGTGCGGGAGGTTCGCCTTATTCGGGAGGAGGGCGAACATCAGGAAATTATGCCGGTTTCACAGGCGCTCGAAATTGCCAGGGAAGCGGGTCTTGACCTTGTGGAAGTAGCTCCGCAGGCGGTTCCCCCTGTAGTGAAGATTTTGGATTACGGCAAGTTCAGGTTTGAAAATGAAAAGAGGATTCGGGATTCCAAGAAAAAGCAGAAACTTTTGAAGCTGAAGGAAATCCGAATGCAGCCGAAGATCGACGATCACGATCTGGATTTCAAATCGAAACATATAAAGGAATTTTTGTCCGATGGCAACAAGGTAAAAGTAACGATCCGTTTTCGCGGTCGTGAGCTTGCCCATACGGAACTTGGTTTTGACGTGATGAAGGACGTGCTTTCCCGCATTGAGGGGGAGTATGTGATGGACAAACCGCCTGCAATGGAAGGCAGGTTTATGTCGATGGTCTTGAGTCCCAAAGGCAAGAAATAAAATTATGAGAGGTGGCAAATGCCAAAGATGAAAACGAAAAAGAGCGCGGCAAAGCGTTTTTCCTTTACCGGTTCAGGCAAGGTAAAGTATAAAAAACAGAATCTGCGCCACATTCTGACTAAAAAGTCATCCAAACGCAAGCGGGGCCTGCGTCACGCGGGTATCCTGTCCGGTGATAACGTGCCGGTAATCAGAAAACAGCTTTTACCTTACGGGTAAGATTAAAGAGGGAAATTATGTCAAGAGCAGTAGACGGTTCCAAACGAAAGAACCATCGTAAAAAAATACTAAAGCAGGCGAAGGGTTACTGGGGGCGGCGCAGTACAAACTACAAAACCGCCAAGGATGCGGTCGCCAAATCCTTAACTTACGCGTACCGCGACAGGAAGGACAGGAAGGGCGATTTCCGCAGGCTGTGGATCATAAGGATCAACGCGGCTTGCAGGGAACTCGGGCTTTCCTATTCGCGCCTGATAGCCGGGCTTGACAAGGCGGGCGTTATTATCGACCGTAAGGCGCTGGCCTGGCTTGCCACCGAGGACAAAGCCGCTTTCCAGGCAGTCGCCGAAAAGGCAAAAGCCGCTCTGGGAGTATAAGATGGTAAGCCTTGAGCAGGTAAAACTGCTGGAAACCAGAGTCGCCAGGGCGATTGAATATGTCAAGCGGCTGTCTGCGGAAAACGCCGCGCTGGTATCGGAGAAGAAAGGCTTACAGGTAAAACTGGAAAACAATCAAAAGCGGATCGATGAACTTGAAGTGCTGGTAATGCACTTTAAGGAGGATCAGGGCCGGATTGAAGACGGAATCATCGCGGCCCTTGACCGTCTTAGCCAGTTTGAAGAGGCGTTTGAAAACAGCCTGAAAGATAAGGAAAAAGAAAAAGAATCCGGCAAAAAACCGGCTGCCAAAACACGGGAAAAAACGGCGGAAACTGAGCCGTCCAAACCTTCCAATTCGGAGATTTTTTTTGAAATCCCGGAGAAAGAAACCGATATGGACGTGCCGTTAAACGATGAGCCTTCCTCCGCCGGTGAACTGGATATTTTTTAAGGGGAGTTGTTCCCAAATCATGGTGTATGATGGCCAATGAACTATGTTTGGATATTTTGGGAACTTCATTTACCATAACCGCCGACGAGGACGAATCCTATCTTCAAAATGTGCTGGCCCAATACAGATCGGCAGTTGAAAATACGCAGAGCATCTCCGGCATTAACGAGCCCTTGAATGTCGCCATTCTGACAGGATTTCTGTTATGCGACGAGGTGAACAAGATAAGGCATCAACTTGAAGAATATTCAAAAAAGCGCAGCAACGAGGAACAGGAAGTGCAGGAACGCGCCCTTCGCCTGATCGCGAATATTGATAACGCGCTGAAGATCTGCGGCAATGAGTGAGCTTTACAGATTACACAATCAAATTAAACATTATGAATGGGGGTCGCTCGAAGACATACCCGCCTTTCTTGGCGTTGAAAACAGGGAGGGCCTTCCCTGGGCGGAAATGTGGATGGGAACTCATTCAGGCGCTCCTTCGCAGTTACGCCTGGAAAATGATAAGCTGATAAACCTTGCCGATTTTTGCGGGGAGCCCCTTTCTTTTCTTTTCAAGCTGATTGCCGCAGGTAAGCCTCTTTCCATTCAGGCGCACCCCAATCTGGCGCAGGCCGAGGAAGGTTTTAAAAGGGAAGAAGAGCAAAAGATTCCGCTTGACGCTCCAAACAGAAATTACAAGGACCCCAATCACAAACCTGAAATATTATGCGCAATTTCTCCCTTTACGGTAATGGCGGGTTTCAGGAAGCATGAGGAAATCAAAAGTTATCTTGAAGCGTTTGCACAAGTTTCTGTGCCTTTAAAAGAAACCTTTTCTTCCCTGTTACGCGCACTTGACTCACCCTCCCTTGCAGGTTTTTTCCGCGCCCTCTTTCAGCTAACAGAGCTTGAACGTAAGAAGCTCTGTTCCTTTCTCCTTGAAAATGAAACCTGCAAAACAATCCCCCAAAACCTGTGGAAACTCATGAGGAGTTTTGCGCTTCAATATCCCGCCGATTCAGGAGTATTATCCCCGCTTTACCTTAATGTTTTTACCCTTGAAAAAGGCGGGGCTGTTTTTGTCCCGGCAGGAATGCTTCACGCTTACATCAGCGGTTTTGGAGTGGAATTGATGGCAAGCTCTGACAATGTGCTTCGAGGCGGTCTTACTCCCAAGTATATGGATATTGGCGAACTGATGAACATTCTGAATTTTAGCCCCCTTATGCCTCCTGTTTTCCCACCTTCTTCACAGCCGTTCTTTCGCTATCCCGCCCCCTGTAATGATTTCTCCCTTTCTTTCATCCGTGGAAACGGGGAAGAAAAAACATTCCCTGAAGATGGACCCGCAATCTGTATTGTTACGGAGGGAGAACTTCACTCAGGAAACAGCGTTTTTAAAAAAGGGGAATCGTTTTTTATCCCTAAGGATAAGGGAGATACTGTTTTCGACGGAAACTATTCTCTATTTGCCGCATCAGGCGCGGTATGAAAATTTTTGTAGATGCCGATTCCTGCCCAAGGGTTGCAAGGGAACTTGCGCTTCGCCGGGCAAAAAAACTCAACTTCAGGATAATATTTGCAGCTAACCGCCCGATTCCCGGCATAGACGACAGTGACATGGAAATATGCCCTGAAAAAGAAAATTCTGCCGACGACCGTATTGTAGAGTTAGCTGAAAAAGGCGACCTTGTAATTACAAGGGACGTTCCGCTTGCCAAACGCCTCGTAGAAAAAAATGTCGAAGTGCTTGACGACAGGGGACGGCATTTTACGATGAACAACATAAACGAACTGCTCTCCCTGCGAAATTTTATGGTCGGCCTTGCCGAAAACGGAATGGGAATTGAAAGGATAGCCAACTACGGCAAAAAAGAATTTAAATCCTTTGCCGACAGCCTGGACAGGATTTTAGCAAAAAAACAGAGTTGATATTCTAACCAGAGGAAAAAATGGCCGCCAAAGTTAAACCCGTTCAGCGTTTTATTAAGCCATTCGGCACATTCTTTTTGGTTCTAAAATTTAAAGCATTAAGCATATTGAACCATTTATGCTATTGCTTTTGCAGGACATTTTTTTCTGCAATTTCCGCATAATATACATTCTGTTGATAATATTTTTTCCCCGTTCATTATATATTTTTTTACATCTATGTCCATTGGACATTCTGTATTGCATTTCCCGCATTCAATACATTTGTTTCCACTGGGTTTTATTTTTACGAACGAAATACGGGTCTGTAATTTCATTACCAGTGAAACCGGGCAAAATATTTTACAGAAAGCCCTTTTCTTTTTGAACACAAAAGCCAACACAATTCCAATAATGTAATACATTAAATTTCCGGCAAGAAACCAAATGAATTGATCGATCTTATGGGTTTCTATAAATGCGCCGTCGGTAGGAGAAAATATATGCCTGCCGTAATAATCATACCCGGTTTGAATAAATATGAAAGGAATTAATAACGAAATTACCAGAATTGGTATTCTTATAAACGTGTACTTTTTCGGTACGGACTTATTCTCTTTTATGGGCAGCCATTCGAGCAATGCCGCTGTATAGCAAGCCCAACCGCAAAATCCCCTTCCCCAAATAAGCGGGCCTACTATCTTTGCTATAACATAATGTATTAAAACGCGGGTAAATATTCCGGTGTTAATAAAATACGCGATATAAAATACCGTTTCTTCTATTTGCATATTTTCATGCTGCATACTTCCAAGAAAAACCAAAAAAACCAGAGCTATCAGAGAAAGACTGATTTTTCTTCCAATCTCGGAATT
>JGI24698J34947_10000326_pt1 | contig 21051 bp, 20 predicted proteins | sample TergutMp193P3_FD_34947 | JGI IMG/M metagenome (IMG submission 34947) | reverse complement strand
TCAGAATGGACGATATGTTTTTGTTCACGAAGAACATGCCCAAAGTTATTCATGGGGCAATATCAACATGCAGCAATACAAGTCGGCTAGTTCTTTTATTGTCGCTGTTGGAAGAGAGTACAATTCCATTTACGCGAAACAGCTTGAAGAACTTGAAAGAAAACGCTTGGCTACCGTTGCGGAAGAAGAAAGGAAAAAAGCTGAGGAAGAAAAACAACGTCTTGAGCGCGAACGTAAAGAATTTGTCGAGAAGCAGAGAATCGGCATTATCGCAAAGGCAAAAGAGCAGGGTTACGATGTTCAGGAAACAATGGTTGACAACAAAATCAAACTCGTGCTTGTTCAAACCACCTATTAACCGTGAATATAGCCCATATTGAAAAGCAAAGTTTTATTTATGGTCCCGGCTGTCGCTTTGTAATCTGGACGCAGGGATGTTCTCTCCGGTGCAAAGGCTGTTGGAATCAGTCAATGTGGGATTTTTCGCCAAAGAACGAAATTGCCGTTTCAGAATTATTTGACCAAATTACCGCACTGGGAAACAAAATTGAAGGCATAACGCTTCTCGGCGGAGAGCCATTGGATCAATATGAAGAAACGCTCATGTTGCTGCAATTATGTAAAAATGCCGGTTTAAGCGCAATGCTTTTTACCGGCTATGAATTACAGGAGATGGCAGAAAGGAGCATATCTGATGTTCAAAAAAATCTTGACATACTGATAACCGGAAGATATGAAGAAGACAAAAGAACCCTGCACCATCAATGGATAGGTTCGACAAATCAGCAAATTCATTTTCTCAGCGACAGGTATGCCGGTTATAACATAAAGAACGGGAATTATATGGAAATTTCAATAGATGAAGACGGAAGCCTAACCATTTTGGGGTTTCCTCAATAAAGCCTTTTCTGCTACACTTTACAAATGAAAACAGCGGGAGACATTCTTTCAACGCTCTTTGATGAGCGGTTTATGAAAAAAGCCCAGGGCTACTCAAAACTTTTTGATTCCTGGGCGGATATAACCGCTAAAAATGGAATTGCCTCAGCTGCGGATTATTCCCGAATCAAAGAGTTGGACAGAGGCGTACTGTTAGTTGAAACAGATCATCCCGGCTGGAAACAGATTCTCCAGACAAAACAAAGTAAACTGCTAAACGATTTTCGCCGCCGTTTTCCCGATATGGACATTTCGGGAATATCCCTGATGCTGAGTCGTGACATAACTTACAACGAGCCTGAAACAGATGAAAAAACAAGAACTGAAATTGTGGAAGAGCCGCCAATACCGGCTGCGGCTGAGGCAGCGGAACAACCTGCTATTGAAGAACCATCGGCATCAGGTTATGACGCTATCAGGGATACGGCTTTCAGGGAAAAGCTGATAAAATTGGGAGAGAATATTGCTACCGGGGAAAAGATAAGGTATAATGATGCTCTTAGGGGGAAATAATGGGAATTGATGTAGGGGGAATTGTCGCGGTAATATCAACACTTGTTGTTGTACCTTCGATTGTTTTTTTATTTATTTATAAAGTTTCAAAAAACAAACATGAATTAAAGAAAATGAAGTATCAAAAAGAGATATTGGAACTGGAAATAGAGAAACAAAATAATCACATAAAATTACTGGAAGAAGAAAATAAAAAATACGATAAAATTATCAATGGTTAAATGAAAGTGTTATGGATGAGATACCTATCAGAAGGGCGGTGTTATCTGACATTCCCTATTTATATGAAATATGCCTGAAAACAGGAGATGACGGCAAGGATGCATCGGCTCTCTATTTCGATCAGTATCTGCTGGGTCATTATTATGCCGCGCCGTATCTGGTCTTTCCGGCAGGAATCTGTTTTGTTGCAGAGAGCGATCTCCGTCCGCAAGGTTATATTCTTGCCGCTCCCGATACCGCCGCTTTCAGGCAGTGGATGGAAGAACAGTGGCTCCCGCCTCTCAGAAAACGTTACCCAAAACCCTTTCCTCCGGCATTGATCCGTTCTGAAAAAGAGAGGCAGATTATTGAGCTTCTCCACAACTGTCAATTTCCAATAGAAAAAGACGCACGTCCCTGGCTTGCGGAATATCCCGCCCATCTTCACATCGACCTGCTCCCAAGTCTCCAGGGAAAGGGCACGGGACGCGCCTTGATGGATGCCCTTTTTTCGGAACTGGAACGGCAAGGAGTACCGGGTCTGCATCTAGGAGTTAGTGCGTCTAACATCGGCGCGGCTGCCTTTTACCGGAAAATGGGTTTTTCGATTTTAAAAGAACATGAATGGGGTTTTACAATGGGAAAACTTTGCGGCAAATAGAAGAAAAAATACAGCTTGTTTTCTGCCTTTTGACTAAACCCTTCAAAAATGATAGAATGAGCTTCGTTTAATTTATTGATTTTCTCAAATTTTTAAGGATATAAAAAGTGGCTGATACTGAAACAACTGGCGTTCCGCCAGGCGGGTTACCTGCGGAATTGCCGCTGGGTAAAGTAATCCCCATAGCGATAGAAGACGAAGTAAAAACAGACTACCTCAATTACGCGATGTCGGTCATTGTCAGCCGCGCCTTGCCCGACGTGCGGGACGGCCTTAAACCCGTACATCGGCGGCTGCTCTACGCGATGGACACTCTCGGACTGCGTCCGAACGGCGGGACAAAAAAGAGCGCCCTCATCGTCGGTGAGACGATGGGTAAATATCATCCCCACGGCGACTTGTCGCTGTATGACGCGCTCGTGCGCATGGCGCAGGATTTTTCTCTCCGCTACCCGCTGATAAAAGGCCAGGGAAACTTCGGCTCAATAGACAACGACCCCCCGGCAGCCATGCGCTACACAGAAGCTAAAATCTCTAAAATCGGCGACGAAATGCTGCAGGACCTCCAAAAAGAGACCGTGGACTTCGTCCCCAATTACGATGAATCTTTCAACGAGCCGGCAGTCCTGCCCTCTGCAATTCCCAACCTGCTGATCAACGGTTCCAGCGGAATCGCGGTCGGCATGGCGACAAACATGGCTCCCCACAACCTGAACGAAATCTGCGAAGCAATCTGCGCATTTATTGATAACCCGAATATGAACGATGACGAGCTGATGCGCTTCGTGCAGGGCCCGGACTTCCCCACAGGCGGTATAATCTTCGGACGTCAGGGTATCCGCGACGCATACAGAACAGGGCGCGGCAAACTCCTCGTCCGGGGCAAATTCAACGTTGAAACCACCAAACAGGGCAAGGAAAAGCTCGTTTTTACCGAAATCCCCTACAACGTGAACAAAGCACTGCTGATTGAAAGAATCGGCCAACTGTCGCGTGACAAAGTGATTGACGGCATCGCCAACGTAAATGATGAATCAGACCGTGACGGCATCCGCGTAGTCATCGAATTAAGAAAAGGCGCGATAGTCAAAGTTGTTCTCAACCAGCTTTTCTCGAATACTCAGCTTCAAACTTCCTTCGGCATCATCAATTTGGCGCTGGTCGGGGGCAAGCCGCAGTGTCTCACATTGAGAGAATTGATCCACTACTTTGTTGAACATCGTGTCGAAGTCGTAACCCGCCGTACCCGCTACGATTTACGCAAAGCCGAAGAACGCGCCCACATCCTCGAAGGGCTTATCATTGCCCTCGCGAACATTGACGAAGTTGTCGCCATAATCAAAGCCAGCAGAGATGTTGCGACCGCGCGGCTCAAATTGCAGGAACGCTTCCTGCTCTCCGAAGCCCAGTCCGAGGCAATCGTCGAAATGCGGCTTGGACGGCTTACCAGCCTTGAAATTGAAAAGATCGAACAGGAACTTGCCGAGCTGAAAACACGCATCGCCTACTACAAATCGCTGTTAGCTGACGAGAAAAAATTGCGCGGAGTTATCAAGGACGAGACGCGGGAAATTGCCGAAAAGTACGGCGAAAAACGGCGCACAGAAATTGTCGCCGGCGAAGTGGAAAATATCAACATTGAAGACCTGATCAAAAAAGAAGAGATGATGATCCTTATCTCGAATCTTGGTTATGTAAAGCGCGTCCCCGTTTCCGCGTACCGGAATCAGGGCCGCGGCGGCAAGGGAATGCAAAGCGCGAAACTCGCCGAAGACGATTTTGTCGAACAGATTTTCGTCGCTTCCACCCACGAGTACATCATGTTCATCACCAGCGCGGGCAAGGCGTACTGGATGAAAGTCCACGAATTGCCGGAAGGCAGCCGTACCAGCAAGGGCTCCCACATCAAGAGCCTGCTCACAGTTTCACCCAACGAAGACATCACCGCGATAGTTTCACTCAAGGACTTCAGCGACAACGAATACCTGTTCATGGGAACCGCCCGTGCCGTCGTCAAAAAAGTGAAAATGAGCGAGTTCGTCAATGCTAAAACAAGGGGCATCGTCGCCATTAACCTTGATGAAGGCGACAAACTGGTCAGCGCGCTTTTGACAAAGGGCAGTGATGAAGTTGTGCTGATTTCGCGCAGAGGGCAGGCGCTACGCACCCACGAGGACCATGTCCGCGCGATGGGACGCTCCTCACGCGGTATTTCCGGCATGAAGCTTTCAAAAAGCGACGAATTGACAGGACTGCTACGTGTAGACATTGCAAATCTCCCGCCTGAAAAAGTTGAAAAAATGCTGATCCTCTCCGAATATGGCTACGGAAAGCGTGTTGATTTCAGCGAATTTTCATCGCATGGGCGCGGAACCGGCGGTCAGAAAATTTACACCGTTACTGAAAAAACCGGAGAAATTGTCGGCTGCGTCAGCGTTTTGGACAACGAGGATATAATGTGCATCACCAGCCAGGGCAAGTCGATTAAGCTGAAGGTGAATGAAGTCCGTATAATGGGACGTTCCGCGCAAGGCGTGCGCCTGCTCAGTATCGACAAGCCGGACTTTGTGATAGGGCTTGACAGAATTGTCAAAGAAGACGTAACTACGGGTGAAGTCGTATCTGTAGACAAAACCGCGGACGAGACCGTTACAGAGGAAGATACTCAAGAACAGCAACCCTTCGAGGAAGAGTGAGTTAATTTCGCTTGACAGAATTAAAAATTCCGCGAATCATAAATTATTTATAATCTGTTGAAAAAAACTAAAAAAAACTATAATGTTGTTATTAGGGGATAAATATGAGAAAACATTATTTTTTACTTATGTTGGTTATTGCTGTAATAATTGGCTGTAGTAGTGGGCCAAAATTTTCGGACGTTACGGGAAAAGAATGGAAGTTGATCGAAGTCAACGCCAATGGCAGAGACATTCATTTTAACCGGGATACCCTAACCAACGAAGACTCTGGAGATATTTTCACCTTTAACTTTGACGCTCAAAATATCAGTGTGACAGGAGCGCCGAGCCAAAGTTCCGGTCAATACACACTGGGCAGTAATCAGGCTATCAGCCTGAGTCCCATGAGCCCAACCATGACAACTCCCCTTAGGCAGCCGGAAAAGCTCAGGGAACAGGATTTCTTTGTTTACATGCAGAATGTATACAAGTGGAATCTTGTTGATACAAACCTGGAGCTTTACTCAAAAACCGAAGACAATGCCGAAGTTAGACTGGTGTTTTCTCTGTAATAGTGCCTGTTAAACATTGTTTGTTGATTAATAGTTTATAGGGATAAAAATGAAAAAACAAATTTTTTCACTTGTACTGATTACCGCCTTGATGATGAGTTGTGCCAGCGTCAATGCGCCAGGTTCTTCATCTGCTGGCAGTACCAGCGCGCAAGGAAACGATATGAACAGAGCCAACAGCAATGCGTCAGGTCTTTTGAGCATCGAAGGAAACGAATGGAAACTGATCGAAGTCTATATTGACGGCAAGGATACTCGTTTTAGCCGGAACACCCTGCCGGAAGATCTAAGAAATTTTTTCACACTGAACTTTGATGCTGAACTCATCAGCGGAGTGGGCGCTCCAAACCTCTACTCCGCTCCCTATACCAAGGGTGATAACCAGATCAGCATTATGCTCATGCGCTCAACCATGATGGCGTCTTTTTTTCAGCCGGAAAACCTCAATGAACACGACTTCTTTGTTTATTTGCAAAATACCCACGAGTGGAAACTGGTTAATGAAAACTTGGAACTTCTCTCAAAAACCGAAAATGGCTCTGAAGTGAGGCTTGTCTTTTCACTGTAGACGGCGAAGTTTACAAAAGCGCGCATGATATTGATGTTTACATTTATGGCTACATCACTATTTAAAAGTCCTGAGAGCATTGCAATTCCCTGTTCTGTAAAAACATAAGGCATAGAACGTCTGCCGCCATGTTGTTTACTTGATATTCCATTTTGGAATATCAAGTTTTCCCATTCCTCTTTGCTAAGTTGAAACATAAAATCACTGGGAAAACGTGCAATATTTCTTTTTACCGCGAATGAGAATGTATGCACAGCGAACCTCTTCAAGACATGGTCAGTTTTGCTAGAGTTTCCATTCACAAAAAGTTTCACGTGAAACACACCGGGTAAACATCGCAGAATTAAAGGGTTTTAAAAATTAGAATTGTTCGGAAACTTTAGTTTCTGAACAACTTCCTTAAAAAATTGCATTTTTGTAAGGCTTTAGCCTGAAAAAATGCGAGACTTGTGAGGGAACCAACCGGGTTCCCTCACAAGTCCATTGTTTCACGTGAAACTTTTTTGAGTGCGTTCAGCTTTTTTCAGCGCCTGGCGCTTCTTTGCCTGTAGGCGCTTTTCTTTGGCGGCATTGCTTGGCTTTGTGGGGCGGCGGTGTTTGGGAAGCCTTGCCGCCGCTGTAATAAGTGCCTCCATTCGGAAGTACGCCCTGTTCAGATTGGTCCGCTGAGAACGTTCTTCGTCCGAAGTTATGACAATTTCACCGTCGTTGGAAATGCGATTTGCAAGGAGCGACTTTGCCCGCTCCAGCTCCGTTTCTGAAAGACCAGTTAAATTGTCAAGGCGCAGCCTTAGCGTTACCTTTGTATTGACTTTGTTGACATTCTGACCACCCGGCCCTCCTGAGCGGGAAAAGGCGGCTTCGGCGGCATCGTAAATGGACTGACGTAACAGATCTATATCCAAAGCTCAGTTCTCCTGTTTTTTTACCGCCACCAATTTCCAGAGTTTTTTTAATAAACCAATCTTGCCAAGAAGAAGCCAGAACAGTAAAGCCAAAATCAATAAAATGGGAATACCGAAAATAACAATTCCAACAACGACAACCGTTAAGGTGGAAAGAAAACTTCCCAAATTGCCAAATAGTTCCCTGATCTGTTCGCCGAAAGTTGCATTCTGATTCGAGGTTGCCATTACCGGCCCGAGGAGGGATAGATCGATGGTGGCATAGTCTACCATGTTCGCGAGGTTGCGTAATTGTATCCCGGTTCCTTCGATATCGTATTGCAGATCCGCAATGCGGGCTTCTACCGAGAGAATTTCTTCAATATTGTTTGCCCTTCCAAGATACGACTGGAAAGTTTTAAGCAGTTCCCTTTTTGTGGCAAGCCGCCCTTCGAGGTCATAGTAGCGCAGCGTTACATCTTCGGTGTTTTCGGAACGGCGTAACTGCCTGCCCAAGCCGCTTATCTCTGCAAGAAAGACATCGTATACCGGCGACGGAACGCGCAGGGTGTAATAGTAGTAGTTTTCTTCAATGTTTGTTGAAGCCGAGTAAGCGTCGTATTTTCTCATCAATTCAGTAACAAAAGCGTCCGCCGTGTTAAGATTTTCTACTCTGACGTTGATGTTTGCGCGTTTTACCAGTTTGCGTTCTACGTTACCAATATCGGCGGCTATTGAATCTGCGGGATTTGAATCCCCGGCAGCTTGGGCTGCTCTTTCTTCATTGTAGGCTATCCCTTCCCAATCAAAATACGCCGTGTCATAGGCGCTTGCTATTGAGCTGCCGGTGGCAAGTCCCCCGGACATTCTACGGCTGCAGCCGAAGGTAAATAGAAGAGCCGCCAGTAAAATTGATATGGTTATTGTCTTTTTCATATACAGAATTATATCACGATGACAGTTAAAAAAAATTATTGCAATCTTTTTTGCGGTTTTACATATTCTGTTTTTATAGTATAATTATTCACCTTGCATGTTTACGGGGTTACGGGAGAAGGAGTGTACATGAATAGAATAACAATTAAACTCGCCAGGCTGGAAAATCAACAAACCCAATGGGCAAGGAACCGCAACGTTCTCATGGAATTTCATATCGACCGTGATATTAGGCGGGAATATGGTTTAACTGACAGTCTTTTTTCCCTGACAGGTAATGTTTTTCTTGCCGATATGAAACAGACCCGGGAGTTGGCGGCAAAGTTCAATTTAAGGCAGGATCCCGCTCATCCTGAACGATTCGTTAAAGCCGGACATCTTTACGTAATGGGGCTGATCGATGAAATTATGCACTATGTGGTTGCCCTTTACCGCGAACAAATTCAGGCTGATGTTTTTGAAACCGCGCTGGACAGGCTCCATGCCAATCTTGGCGAGGACAAAACGGGCGGACTTTTAACCGCTTTTTCCGGGCAGTTCCCTCCCCGTCCGGTCTACAAGGGTGAAAAAAAAATTGACGAATATCTTAACGGCAAGGAAGACGGTGAAAGCTGCCGAGCCCTCTCTATTGAGGAGACAATGCTCCTTTCACTGGCAAACCTGAACCCGGCGTTCAAGCCTTTCAAATTTTTATTTGACGATAAAGACCTCTCCCAAAAAACTGTCTACCCGGACGCGATTGAGGAGTTGAAGGCGCACTTGAAAGAAATGCCGCCCTTTGGTCCGGACGGCATGAACCTTTGGGATTTCCTTCGCGCTCCTGCCATTGCCTATCCCGATGATCTTCTTGGACAGCTTGAGTTTATGCGGAGGAATTGGGGATTTATCATCTCCAGATTCATGGCGCGGCTTCTCATGGGTCTTGATGTAATTAAAGAGGAAAACAAGCCTTCTTTCTTTGGACCCGGTCCCAGTGAAGTAATGACCTTCGCGGGTCTTGATGAATACGAGCGGTTCAGTCCCGATCAGGAATGGATGCCCAGAACTGTGCTTATGGCAAAGAGTACGCTTGTCTGGCTATATCAGCTTTCAAAAAAATACGACAGGGAAATTAACCGCCTTGATCAAATCCCCGATGAGGAGATCGATGAGTTGGCGCGCCGTGGTTTTACGGGGCTTTGGCTTATCGGTTTATGGGAACGGAGCAAGGCAAGCAAAACGATAAAACAATGGACGGGAAATCCCGAAGCGGCAGCATCCGCCTACAGTTTGAACGATTACGACATCGCGGGTGAGTTGGGCGGATGGGGAGCGCTCACAAGCCTGCGGGAACGCTGTATGAAAAGAGGGATACGTCTTGGTTCGGACATGGTTCCCAATCACACCGGGATCGACAGCCGGTGGATTGTCGAACATCCCGACCGTTTCCTTCAACTGCCATATCCGCCGTTCCCGACATACAACTACAACTGCGGAAACCTTTCAGGACGCGATGATATTACCGTTCAGATTGAGGAGCATTATTTTTCCCGCAGCGACGCGGCGGTGGTTTTTAAACGGATCGACAACAACACGGGGCATGCGCGTTACATCTACCACGGCAATGACGGTACTTCGATGCCGTGGAACGATACGGCGCAGATCGATTTTCTGAACCCGGAAGCGCGTGAGGCTGTCATTCAGACAATTATCGGCGTGTGTAAGCAGTTTTCAATTGTGCGCTTCGACGCCGCGATGACGCTGGCAAAGAGGCACATTCAGCGGCTTTGGTTTCCCGCGCCGGGTAGCGGCGGGGCAATCGCGAGCCGCGCCGAACACTCGATCTCTACCGATGAATTTAACAGGCGTATCCCAAATGAATTCTGGCGCGAAGTGGTTGACCGCTGCGCCGTGGAAGCGCCGAACACATTGCTTCTTGCCGAGGCATTCTGGATGATGGAAGGCTACTTTGTCCGCACACTTGGTATGCACCGCGTTTACAATTCGGCTTTTATGAACATGCTGAAAAATGAGGAAAACGCGAAGTACCGCGCCACTGTTAAAAACACGATGGAGTTCGATCCTGAAATCCTCAAGCGGTTTGTCAATTTTATGAACAACCCCGATGAGGAAACGGCAGTCGCGCAGTTCGGCAAGGGCGATAAATATTTCGGTATCAGCACATTGCTTGTAACGATGCCGGGGCTGCCGATGTTTGGTCACGGGCAGATTGAAGGTTTCGAGGAAAAGTACGGTATGGAATACCGCCGCGCCTACCGCGATGAACAGCCGGACGGCTATTTGGTAGACCGGCACGAGCGGGAGATTTTCCCGTTGATGAAACGGCGTTATCTTTTTTCGGGCAGCGTAATGTTCAGGATTTACGATCTGTACTGTTCAAACGGTTCTGTAAACGAGAATGTATTCGCCTACTCAAACCGTGTGTGGTCAGGTCAAGGCGAAGAAAAGGCGCTCATTTTCTACAACAATTCCTACTACGAAACTTCCGGCTGGATTAAAGTGAGCGATCCCGCTATTCCGCAGGATGACGGCGGTGTTCGCAGGGACAGCCTGAGTGAAGCCCTCGCTATCCACGGTGAGAGCCAATATTTCACCATGTTACGCGAACAAAAATCTAATCTGTGGTACATACGCTCTTCCAAGGCAATTTGTGAGAACGGATTTTTTGTCGGGCTGAAAGGTTATGAGACACAGGTTTTTCTTGATATTCATGAAGTTCAAGACGACGTGAAGGGACGCTGGGCAAGGTTGAACAACGATTTAAACGGCAGGGGTGTTCCCAATCCACAATCGGCTGTTATGGACATTTTCCTTGGCGAACTTTATTACAAATTTATGGAACTTTTCAAACCGGAAATCATCGACAGTCTGTGTGATTTAAAGAGCGGCGCCTCCTTCGCCGAATCGCTGAAATCGCCTGCTGACGCGTTTATAGCGGCATCATCCCGCTTTATTACCGGAGCGGACGGCGTTTATGACGCATGGACAGTCCTGGACGAAGACGGCGCTGTCATCAAATTTACAGCGGTTGACAAGAACGTTATTTTGGAAGAGTTTGACACATTCATCAACAGGTTGGCAAAAATCAAGGAAGCACTTAAAAATCCGGCAACTCCGCTGTTCAATGATATTACAGACAGTATTACAAAGAGGCAGCTGCTTTGCGCGGTTACTCTTGGTTACGGACTGCTCTCCCTGCTGCGTCCGGTAATTGGCAAGGAAGCGACAGGCAGCCATGCGGCGGCACTCGCCTTTGACCATTGGGATCTCGGCAGAAAGTTGAGGGAGATTTTCCGCCAATTCGGCGCATCTGAAGCTGAAGCATGGCGCATAACGGACATTGCCAGGGTTGTTTTGAGCAAAACAAAGGACGCGCCCTTCTGGGAAAAAGGAACGAAATTTGACGCCGCCGATTTTGCCGCACTGATTATCGAAGAGAATTATCTTGATGAAGATTTCAGGCGTATTCTGGGGATTAACATTTTTGATGATGTTTTATGGTTTAACAAGGAAGGTTTTGAAGCCGCGCTGTTCTACTCATCCTTGTTCTTCCTGATCGAAAGCGACAGTGTTGTGCAGGTTCCCATTGATAAACGAATTGACTATGTTGCCAAAATTTACGATGTCCTTGTCAAGTCGGAAAAAAAATCCGGCTATCGTCTGGATAAACTTCTTGATAATTTAACTTTGAAACCTGCGAAACCCAAAAGAAAAAAACAGGGATGAAAAAGTGGGTATTTTGTATGTACTGTCTTGTTTCTTTTCCGCTGTTTTCTCAAAGTATGTACCTTGAACTGAATCTAAATGAAACAGGCGGCAATCCACTTGCAAGACCAAAATCGCAGATCGAAGCATTCAGGGTGATTGAAAGAGCAGCTAACGACAGCAAGATTAGCGGCATCATTTTAAATATCGGCGCGGTTTCCGGCGATAGAGGTTATTTATGGGAACTGCGGACAGCGCTGGAACAATTTAAATCTCACGGGAAAAAAATCTGCGCATTTTTAAGCAATGCTGATATTGACATTTACTGTCTGGCTTCCGTGGCTGATAAAATCGTAATGGACGAACTTGGGACTTTAAGCCTTCTGGGTTATTCGGTGAACAGGAGTTATGTGCAACACACTCTGGAAAAACTTGGAATTGGCGTTCGTGAACTGCGCTATTTTGAGTACAAATCGGCGGCGGAAACTTACACAAGGGATTCCATGTCGGAAGAAGATCGCAGGCAGTACAATGACTATCTGGATGACATTTTCAATCTTACACGTAACACATTGATAAGTGCGCGTAACTGGACAGACGAAGAATTTGACGCTATTTTGAACCGTGAGTTTCTCTACTCCGCGAGAAGCGCCCAAAGCCGGGGCCTTGTTGACCGTGTTGGCAGAAAAGACGCAGTAATCGAGGCCATAAAGGAAATTGAAGGCGCTGAAATAAAAAAATTTGTCCTGTACGGCGACTCCGTATCAAGCCTGATGGGAGATCAAACGGCTTACGGTCCTCCGAAAACCGCTTTTTTCAGGAGACCGCCAATTATTGCCGTTGTTTACGCTAACGGTCAGACAGATATGGAAGGGGGAATGTCCGCGTTAAAACTTTCAAAGACAATCCGTGAGCTGGCGGACACAAGGCGGGTAAGGGCGATAGTGATCAGAATCAACTCGCCGGGAGGAAGCGCGGAAGCCGCCGATTATTTTGCCGAAGCCGTGCGTTATGCGAAATCCAAGAAGCCAGTTGTGGTTTCAATGGGAGAGGTTGCGGCTTCCGGAGGTTATTGGGCGGCGGTAAACGCGAGTCATATTACCGCGACTCCCTACACTATTACCGGTTCTATCGGCGTAATAGGCAGTTGGTTTTATGATAACGGTCTTAATGACAAACTGGGAGTTAGCACGGACACCATTCTGCGAGGCGCGCACGCCGATCTGCTGACAGGCGTTTTCCTGCCCTACCGGAATTTGAGTCCGCAGGAAGAGGAACGGTACAGGAGCTACATATTGGATCTTTACACCAATTTTATCGAAAAGGTCGTATCAGGCCGGGGCATGGAAAGTGAAAAAGTGGAAGCTGCCGCGCAGGGCCGGATATTTTCAGGCGTAAGGGCTCTTGACGCCGGTTTGATTGACAGTATCGGCGGTCTTTCCGACGCGCTGCGTATCGCGCGTTCGTTAGCTGAAATACAGCAAAACAAAAATGTCAGATACGATGAGTATCCCAAGCCCACATTTTTTCAAAAACTTCTGAGTAGTTTCCCCATTGTTTCGGCTCTTTTCGGAAACAAGCAAAACAGTCAAACCCAGACAGCCGCGTTTCTTGCGGATTTATTCCTTCCCTACGCGGATATCCGCTACAGACTGCAAAAGAACGGTCAGGTAATGCCGATTTTACCACTGGGTTTTCCCTGATTTTGCTGATAGAATAAATTATGACAACACGAGAAAAATTAGATTGCATCGCTAAAGAGCGCGTCCTTATTCTTGATGGCGCAATGGGTTCGATGATACTTGCCCTAAATTTGGGCGAGAACGATTACAGAGGCAGTGGATTTGCGAAGCACCCAACGCCGCTAAAAGGCTGTAACGATCTGCTTTGCGTCACCAAACCCGAAGCAATCGGCGCAATCCATGACGCCTACCTCGAAGCTGGAGCCGATATTATCGAAACGTGCAGTTTTAATTCGACTTCAATTTCACTCTACGATTACAGTATTGGAGAGATGGCATACCAGATAAGCGTAGAAGCCGCCAGGATCGCGCGAAAATCCGCGGATAAGTTTTCCGGCAGCGGTAAGCCCCGTTTTGTGGCGGGAAGCATTGGTCCCACCGCAAAGGGCGCGAGTCTTTACCCCGATATTAACGATCCTTCCAAACGCGGCATTGTCTGGGACGAACTGGAAGCCGCCTATTACGACAACGCAAGGGGGCTTTTGGATGGCGGAGCGGACATTTTGCTGGTAGAAACAATTTTTGACACCCTGAACGCGAAAACCGCGCTCTTCGCCATCAGCCGTTTGCTGGAAGAGAGGCAGGCCGACGTGCCAATAATGATTTCCGCAACTGTTTCAGATGAATCGGGACGGCTGCTTTCCGGTCAGAACCTGGAAGCGTTCGTTATTTCTGTCCTTCATGCGAAACCCTGGGCTATAGGACTAAATTGTTCTTTTGGCGCGAAGAAACTTCTGCCATTTATACGCCGGTTGTCCAAGGTTGTTCCCTGTTTTGTAAGCGCGTATCCAAACGCCGGTCTTCCAAATCAGGCAGGACATTACGATGAGACGGCGGAAATAATGTCAGCTAACGTTGAAGGGTATTTGAAAGAAGGGCTTGTCAATATTATCGGAGGCTGCTGCGGCTCTACTCCCTCTCACATAGCCGCGATTGCAAAAACGGCGCGTGATTATAAGCCGCATGGTCTTCTAGATATTCCTCGGCACGGTTTCTTTTCAGGTCTCGAACCGCTTTATGTTTCAGATAACACCGTTCATATAAGGGATACGGTAAGTGCGGCTAACAGAAAAGATTTTCTTCAATCTCTTGATGATGGTGAATATGAGGAAGCTGTAGATATTGCGCGTGATATGGTGGATGGCGGCGTTGCTGTTGTTGAGATTGAAACAGACGATGAAAATGTTATGTGCAAATTTCTTGATTTTGCCCTTATGAATCCGTATGCCGCAAAAGCCCCCTTTTTTATCAGTAGTTCTCGCTTTGATGTTCTTGAGACCGGTCTTAAGCGTTTGCAGGGAAGGGGTCTTGCGGGGTCAGTCAGTCTTGAAGACGGAGAAACTGAATTTCTGCGAAAAGCGGAACTGATCCGGCGGTATGGCGCGGCGGCAGTGATAACGCTGGTTGACGAGCAAGGTCAGGCTGAAACAGATGAACGTAAAATTGAAATTGCGCGAAGAGTTTATTCTTTACTGCAAAATAGCGGCTATTCTGTAGAAAATGTCGTTTTTGATCCCCTTGCAACAGGGGAAGATAGTTCAATCTTTTCGCAGATTCGGGATAATTGTCCTGGAGCCCTTCTTGCGCTATAATTACGATATACATTAATGAAAAAACAAAAATCCCTTATCTACAGATGTTCTTCCTGCGGACATGAAGAGCCGAAATGGCTAGGCCGCTGTCCCGAATGTGGGGAATGGAACACCCTTGTGGAGACCGCAATTAAAAACGAAACAAGGCGAAATGAAGCCGGTCGCGGTCTGCCGCAGATATTGCCGCTTTCGACTGTAGATCCAATTGAGGGCGCGCGTATTGGAAGCGGTATCGGCGAACTGGACCGTGTGCTGGGCGGCGGTATCATGAAACGTTCGGCAGTTCTTGTCGGCGGAGAACCCGGTATCGGCAAGTCAACCTTGTTGTTGCAGACCGCCGTTGCCGCGCAGATCAAGGGGCGTATTCTGTATGTTTCAGGCGAAGAATCTGCGGGTCAGTTAAGGTTGAGGGCAGACCGGCTTGGCTTGAGCGTTGATAAAAAAGGCATGGAACGCGTTGAAATCCTCTGTTCTGGAAACCTTGAAGAAATAGAGACAGTCCTCAATGCTGTAAAACCCGTTTTAATACTGGTGGATTCCGCGCAGACGCTCTTTTCAGCCGATGCCGGTTCCGCGCCCGGCGGCGTTAATCAGATGAAATTCTGCGCTTTTGAGTTGATCTCCTGGGTTAAGGAACATGACGCGGCGTTGTTTTTGACGGCCCATGTTACCAAGGAAGGGTTGATTGCCGGGCCGAAAACGCTGGAACACATGGTAGACACAGTTCTCTACTTTGAACAGAACGATAAAACGTCGGGACTGAGCGGGACTACCGACTGCCGTTTTCTGAGAGCTGCCAAGAACAGATTTGGCTCTGTCGATGAGATTGGCATTTTTATCATGGGGGAACAGGGGCTTTCCCCGGTGGAGGATATCGGGCGTTTGTTTTTGGTGCGACGGGAAGGGGAACTTCCCCCGGGAGTGGCGACCGCTGCGGTACTTGAAGGCACAAGAACTATTTTGGTGGAGATTCAGGCGCTTACCATCCCTGCAAAGGGGACGATTAGCCGTGTTTTTTCCGACAAAATCGATTCCGGCAGGGTTTCGCGGGTGTCGGCGGCACTGGAAAAGCACCTGGGACTGAGGCTTTCAGATCAGGATCTGTATGTAAATGCCGCCGGGGGCATCCGTATCACCGAAGTGGGGGTGGAGCTTGCCCTGGCTTGTGCCCTGTATTCGGCGCGAACCGGTCTTGCCCTGCCTGCCGATCTTGCTATTGCCGGTGAATTGTCGCTGACGGGCGAGATTCGGCCTGTACGCCGACTTGCCGGGCGTGTCAAAACTGCCGCCAATCTGGGGTTTGGCTCATTTTTGGGCCCAATTTCGGTAGTTTCCGCCGAATCTGACAGATCGGGCGAAAATTCCCCTTCTGAAACTCAAATTGTGCCGGATATGCGGTCAGCCGGAGATATAAAATCGGCAATAAAATTGATTTTTGGAGCGGCAAATTAAGACAAAAGAAAATATATATTGTATAGTAAATTCACTTGACATTTATAAAATTAAAGTATATATTTTTCCTAATTGGTAATTTTTTATTTTGCGTAAAGCGTATTGTGGTGGTTTTTATTTATTTACGGTGTTTAAGGGTTCAGTTTTTGTATTTTATCTCTTATTTTTCCCCCTTAAAAATTTGCATCTTATTTTCTCCGGTTACTGTGACAGGGGGAATTTGAGTCGTTCGCTTTTGCGGACGTGAATACTTGGACGAAAGTCCATTGGACATTGTTATTGGTGACGTTGTTACAGATGACGCTGTCCGCGCGCGCCCGGACGCAACTGCAAACCGGTATAGCCTTAGGGCAATTTCCTGTTTGTTCCGGGTGAAGGAATTTTCTCAATGGCCAAGAAACTGTATGTCGGTAATCTTTCCTACAACACTACCGAAGATGGTCTNCGTAACCTGTTTTCAGGTTTTGGCACCGTCGCTTCNNCCAAGATCATTTTNGATCGTGAAACCGGCAACTCCAAGGGGTTCGGCTTTATCGAAATGGGCAGTGAAGAAGAAGCAAACGCGGCAATTGCCGGNACCAACGGCCGCGAATTTGAAGGGCGTCAACTGCGCGTAAACGAGGCGATGGACAAACCTCGCCGTGAACGCGGCGGCGGTAACTGGTAACCCGATCACTTTAAAAGTGCCTGGGTAAAAGCAGCCGGACAGCTTTTGTAAACGGCGTTTAAAGTACGCCGTTCATTGCTTCGTGTTTAGTAGTTTTTTTCTCTTCTCTTCCGCGGCTAGATGCATTTTTTCGAGTTCTCTCATTATTGCATCCGCGACAGCCTGCTTTTTGTCTTCATCATCAGCTGCCGCGGCTCTTGCGTTTTCGCGGAATTCGTCGCAGGATATGACGGGTCCAGCCGTAACCCGTACAATGTCCTTGCTTACCGCATCGTTTAGCATATCTGTTTTTTGAACATGGAGAATTTCACCGTTCAGGGCGATAAAGCACATATAATCAAAAGAGCGAATGTATGAATCAATTTCACGGATGCCCCGTTTTGTTTCAGGGTCCCAGGGACGATACCGGGTTCCTGAAGGGAAAACCAGGATGAGTTTACCCTTGTATTTTTGTTTAATAAGCGCTTTTAAAGCGGCGCGGTTGATGGCGGTGCTGCGGATAAGTTCAGTTTTGTTTTTTTCGGCGTCCAGATGCTGAAGGGAACGGCTCGGATAAATTACTATTCGTGTGTAAGCGCCGGCAAATGCCGCGACAATAGGGTTGTCCTCGTTCAGTTTCATACCCGCAATGGCAATTGTCGCGTTGCTGATATCATTGCCCCGGCCTCCCGCTTTTCGTACCAATAGGGAAAGAATCGAAAGGTCCATATTGCTGTAATGTTCCACAAGGAGCAGGCAGGATTTTCCCGATTCGGCTTTGGTCAAAAGCTCTTCAAGATTTTCCAGTCCGTCAAGCCCGCTTCCCGGAAGGATCAGTTCTTCTACCATTTCATCAAGAATTGGCAAAATATTCCCGTCTCCCTCCTGAAATACGTTTTCTTCCGTTATTACTGTTGGAACTTTTGATACTGTTAATGCTCTTTTTATCTGATCCCGAAAAGCTGTATTTAAAGTTTCTGCCATTCTTACTCTCCCCAAAGTCTGATTAGCTCAATGATCACTTTACAGGCGGCGCACATCTCACTTACGCTTGCCCACTCCAGCCTGCTATGGAAATTTCGGCCGCCGGTAAAAATATTCGGGGTGGGAATCCCAAGTTCAGTCAGCCGTGAACCGTCAGTCCCGCCCCTGATGGGCTTAAGATGCCAATCAAGACTTAAGTTTTCCATCGCCTGTTTAAGCCGTTCCAGTACATCGGGCTTTTCATCAATTTTGAACTTCATATTATAATACTGCGGCTGTGTTTTAACAATTACTTTTCCGCCCGGAAACTGACTTTCCACAGTTTTCGCGAATAGTTCCAGCGTATCAAGGCGGCGTTTCATGTTACTTGAGTCAAAATCACGCAGAAAGATCTCAAGGGCGGCATTTTCCAGATCGCCTGAAATTTCCATTGGACAGTAATAGCCGTAGTAGCCGTCTGTGGCTTCGGGACTTTCACAGCGCGGCAAGAGCGTCGCGAAGGTTGATGCCATGAGCGCCGCGTTTGCGAGTATGCCCCTCGCCGTGCCGAGATGGATCACCTTGCCGTGAAATTCGATATCCGCCTTCCACGCGTTGAAACATTCGCTCTCAATTTCACCAATAGGCCCGCCGTCCACCGTGTAACAGGCGGCGGACTTAATTTCATTAAGAGGAAATTCCGGCAATCCTTTACCGGTTTCCTCGTCGGGGGTAAAGATGATCTCGACAGGCCCATGCGCAATTTGCGGGTTTGCAACAAGGTACTCAACAGCCGCCATGATTTCGGCAATTCCCGCCTTGTTGTCCGCTCCCAGTAATGTTGTACCGTCACTGTGAATAATAGCCTTCCCCTTCTGCGCCGCCAAATCCGGCTCTTTTGCCGGGTCCAGGCAAATGCCGCCGGAAAGCTCAATTTTGCCGCCATCGTAATTCTGCACAAGCTGGGGCTTTACGTTTTTTCCCGGAATATCGCTTGCGGTGTCAATATGCGCGAGGAATCCCACACACGGCGCGTTTTCCCTGCCCGGCGATGGCGGCAAGCGGGCAATCACATAACAGTGGTCGGTTACTTTTACATCTTTCAATCCAAGCCCCAAAAGTTCATCACGTAAAGCCCTTGCCAGATCCCATTGACCAAGTGTCGAAGGGGTTTCCTCAGCGTGACGGTTGCTTTCTGTATCGTAACGGACGTAGTTTAAAAAACGCGGGACTATCAGGTTTTCAATTTCGTTATCTTTCATGGAGTTAAGTATAACAGACATTTAAGGAATAACAGACAGTTTTTAAAATTGTTATTTTGAAAGTTTATCAATTATGTCCTGGGCTGTATATTTATTTATATCAGGGTGCCGTGGGATTTGAGTAAATTCATGAGTGCGCGGATTTTCATAAATATCATGCTTTCTGCCATGCCGGATAAAGGCAGCGCCATATTTACGTACCAATTTCAGAAGATTTTCTCTTTTCACGCGGGTATTCTGATTTTTCCTGTTTTACGAATTGCGGCTAAATGTTTCTTTTCTTCCTGTCTTATTTCATAAACTTCAATGAGTGCTTCTTCAAGTTCGGAAAGGGATAAGCCCTGAGTTGAATCCTTGGGGTAATCATTTAAAAAACCGACAAAATACTCCCCGTCTTGCCAATAGGTATATTCTAATTCCATAAAGTAAATATAATGTCTTTTCATGATTTGTCAACTGTTTTTGAAAAACTGATTTCATGGAAAACTGTCTTGAGAAAAACAAAAAAAATCTATAAACTTAACAATATGCACGACCTTTCCAAAGAGCAAGTGTTAAAAATAATGGAACGATATGGAAATGATCCTCAACAGCTTATTGCCGTTTTGTTGGACATTCAGGCGGCTTCCGGCAAAAACTGTGTGGAAAAGCAGTGGGCGCAGTTAGCCGCGGATGTTTTGAGAGTTCCGCTTTCTAAAGTTTTTGATGTGCTGACTTTTTACGCCATGTTCAGCACGGAACCGCGCGGCGAGTTTGTCATTGAAATCTGCCGCAGTACACCGTGTTTCTTTTTAAAGACCGAGGAAGTTGTGCGGTGGTTTGAAGAAGCGGCGGGTATCAAAATGGGACAGACCACGGCGGATGGAAAACTTTCACTTTTTTACACAAACTGCGTGGGAGCGTGCGATATCGGTCCTGTGGCGAAAATCGGCGACGATGTGTTTGGTAATTTGAGCGAGGAAAAAGTGAAAACGCTGGTTAAATGCTGTCGTGAAGGGAACGGCGAACCGCAGGTTCGGCAGGAGTTGCAGTCGCTATGTCAAAATTGATAAAAATGCTGACTGATAATGTCTCTTGCGCCGACCCGCTTTCGGTAACTGAATATGAAAAAGCAGGCGGCTTTACCGCGCTTAAAATAGCCGCCGCCAGTACCCCCGAAGAAATTATCGCCGAGGTGAAAAAGGCAAATCTCCTTGGGCGCGGCGGCGCGGCGTATCCTGCCGGAAAAAAGTGGGAACATTTGTTGCACATAACAGAAACTCCCAAGTATATAGTCTGCAATGCCGACGAGGGCGAACCTGGCACTTTTAAAGACAGGCTCATCATGGATAAACTTCCTCTTAAATTGCTGGAAGGCATTATTATCGCCGGGCTGGTTTTCCGCGCAAAAGCCGGATACATTTACGTTCGCGGTGAATACCGTAAGCTGCAAAAGAAGCTCCTTGCGGCGATTGAGAACGTCCGCGCCGCAGGTTATCTCGGCAAAGATTTTGACATTCACGTAATTTCAGGCGCGGGCGCGTATGTCTGCGGCGAAAACTCCGCGCTTCTCAACTCCACCGAGGGCAAGGTTGGCAGACCGCGCATCAAACCGCCGCACTTGGCGGAAGTGGGACTTTTCCTTCAGCCGACACTGGTAAACAACGTTGAATCTTTTGCCCACATTCCGCACATCGTGAACATGGGCGGCGACGCCCATCTGCAAGCCGGACACCCCGACTCAGGCGGAAGCAAACT
>JGI24698J34947_10000325_pt1 | contig 21109 bp, 18 predicted proteins | sample TergutMp193P3_FD_34947 | JGI IMG/M metagenome (IMG submission 34947) | reverse complement strand
AGACCGCCAGGGCGGTTCGGGGGCTATAGAAAGCGTAAGCCAATTCCGCGAGTTCCTTCAGGGACAGACCCGCCTCACCGCTGGATTCATCGGTTAAGAGTTCCCAGGCTTCCCGCCCGCCGCCTTCCGGCAAGGGACTCTCCAAATCCTTTAAAGCACAGGGCCCCGGATGAAGCAGCCCTACGTCTTTTTCCCTGACCTTAAAAACACCGCCCCCCAGAACCGAGATTGCGATCTTGTCAGCCTCAAAGCCCGTAATCAGGGCCGGGCGGTTCTTGTAGATGACGAGGCCCTTTTCGGTTTTCATGTGATCAATTTATCACCATTCCCGCGGCGAATATATGCCTTTCGGTACGGTAATAACAAATTCTTCCCCCGAGGGTTCAATGACATAGAAACCGCTTTTGAGGGCAAATGCTTTTACGTTCTCTTTAATTACCATTCCCGCGATAGCGCCCAGGTATATACGGTTGTCGTTGTGTAGATTCGCATGGGCTTTTACTTTTTCCATACGTTTGATATGGTCGCTAATATCTTTTGTGCTTGGCTTTGATTTAACTTCGACGATCATCACCTTGTCGCCGTTTTCAAGGGTGATGTCAACTTCCGTGATGATATTGTTTTTTATGTCTTTAATTTCGGTTTCTGGGTATGCCTTGGTAAACTCAAAGCCGAGTTCGCGGAATTTTCCCACCAGGCTCGGCATAACCATATACTCGATCATCTCGCCGAAACGGTCGCCGAGTTTACCGAGCTTTTCGTCAAGCCTCCGGTCGGTTTCCTTCATCTGCCGGCTGGTTTCCTTCATCTGCCGATCAGTTTCCTTCATCTGCCGATCAGTTTCCTTCATCTGCCGATCAGTTTCCTTCATCTGCCGGGCAATTTCCTTTGCGGATTCCTTAATGATCCGGTCTGTTTCTCTTTGCCGTTCGGCAACATCCTGTAATGCCGCCCAGACCGTCTCAAAATTGGGGTGTTCAATTTGTGTTTGCGCTTGCGCTTTTCCCATTCGTGTAACTCCTGCTTATAATATACCATACACTTGTATAGTGTCAACATCTCGCATTCAATGCCACTATTGGTAGTTCATTCATTGACTTATATATGCAAATGAAATATAATACAAATAATTTTATGAATTTGCATATCGCTTTCTGATTTTAAGGGAAAATTTAAGCTGATCTGGCGCTGTATGACAGATCGAGTGGGTAAAATAGGTAGAAAAGACGGTCTAAGGAGGCCAAATATGGCAGGGCAATGCAAGGAATGCAGGTTTTATGAAGGGAAGAACTGTTCGGTCAACGGGGCGAGGGCTTACAATTCCACCTGTGCAAAATGGGCCGCTTTTAGATAGGGGAGACATATGAGAGAGGAGAGCAATACACAGGAAAGCTTGTTTCCTCAATTCTTTAATTCTGAGGATATGGATAATCTCACTACAATTGTAGCATCAAGTCCCTGGCCGGACTTTAATTCATTTAATAAGCTTATCGATTCAGGTGGTGAGATTGAGTTATTTTGAGAGACTAAAACCATTCCTGTTTTGCAAAAAGGGTTATAAAAAATGAAGATTGTTCTGAGTTTACTTTTACTGGTCCTCAACTTTTATGGTTGGTATGGGATCTTTACTGTTGGAGCGAGTATTTTCGGAGGAACCCCATTGGGAGCTGCTAAATTCAATCAACAAACAACCACAGTCCAGAAAAGTGAAAGCCCCGCTAAACAAACATTTGCTACTGTGACCGCTGATGCCTTGAATATGCGAGAAGGACCTGGAGCGGATAATGCTCTTGTCATGACTCTTCATAAAGGAAATGTTTTAACCATATTGGAAAAAAGTGAAGAAACCAGATGGTTAAAGGTTGAATACGACGGAAAGAGCGGTTATGTTCACGGTGATTATATCACAGAAACAAATAACTGATAGGAGTAATTAAGCTATGGGATTATTTGGCGATATCTTAAGTGCATTTGATGTTCCCAGAAAAAGCAAGGGTTCAGCATATGCATCATTAATATTTTTGGGCCTTATTGGCTGGCATTCATTTTATCTTGAAAAGAAGTTTCGCGGCGTTCTTTATATTCTTGCCCTTGCGGCGTTATTAATAGGCTGGCAAATGCCAATAACACCACTTGCATATATTGGCGCAATTGTACTGGTTGTATCCTTCGTTTTTGATCTTTTTACATTGGGCAAACAGGTAGATAAATGGAACAATGAAAACGCGGGAAATTTACTGGTTGATATAGCAGGCAGGGCGGCAGGTAGTGTAATTTCCATTCCCCTTAATAATGCCATTGAAGAGTACAACGGCGTTGTTGCGAATTATAGGAATTCCATGGGAGAATTTAGCAAAAAAAAATCCGAAGTGGAACATCTTTTGGTACGATTGCAGGAAGCCCGGAAGGATGCTTTGTCTGTTATTTCACGAATGAGGGAAATAATAGATAATATTTCCAAAAAGGATAAAGAACTGATAAGCGATGAACTTGGCGAAGAAGCGAATTTATCAAATAAGGTCTTCGAACAGATGATTGCTGGAAAAGAGGAATTGTCCTTAAGTCTTGAGCAATCCATAGATGACGCATCACAGGAAATAGCGGCTACCTTCAATGCCGCGCGGGATTTTACACAGATGTTTGAATCAGATGCGGGTAAATTCGCCGCGGCAACAGCCGCAACGGTAATTCAGGGCATTATTGAATACGGTAGACAACAGGAGAAAATAACTGAACTGAAGGAAGGCCGGGAAGATATATTAAGGCAGCAAAACGAGATCGAAAAAAAGGTAATGCAACTGGAAGCAACTGAAAAACGCGCTGGTGAAATTCTAAAAGTGATAGAAGGAGAGATTCCTGGATTCAATCATATTTATAGTGAATTCTGCAAACTAGTCTTTCCCGATGGGATTTTAAAACGAAAAGAAGCTAAAACGTTATCGGAGAAAGAGCTGGAAATGTTGAGGAATCTATCAATTGCGGCAAAAAAAGTAATTGCCGTAGGATCACAGGAAATTAATTAGGGGTATATATGAAAGGTGTGAACGATGACAATGGGCAAGGAAGCCTGCTCAAGTTTTTCGATTCGGAAGATATAAAGGCCATCGAAACCTTAAAATCGGGTGTCGAGGAAATATCAAGGCTGCAAGGGGAAACAACAAACCTGCTGGGACAAACCGCAAACATTACCGGTAATCTTGCAAATATAGCTTCATCAGCCGCCGCGATACGCCAAAGCGATAATAATGTGCTGGTAATGAGCCAGACAATTGCCGCGAAAAAAGAAATGTTCAAAGATTTTTTGAATTCGACTTTCTCCGGCAGAGACAAGGCCATTGATGCTTTTATAGGGCAAATTGAAAATGGCGCCAAATCCAATAATATTGAACTCATTTTAAAGGCGATGGATGGGCTTACTACAATCGTAGCGACAAATCCCTGGCCGGACTTTAACTCATTTAAAAAACTGATCGATTCAGGTGGTGAGATTGAACTGTTTTAAAACAATATTCCCTTATTCCCCTACTCCCCTTTTTGCATTATACTTGAAAGATGAACGGTTTGCTCCTGCTGGTTATCTCCGTGGTGGTACTAGGGCTCGCATATTTGCTCTACGGGCGTTTTTTGGCGCGAAGCTGGGGAATAGATCCGACAAGGAAGACCCCTGCGCACGAGTTTGAGGACGGCAAGGAATACGTGCCAACTTCCCCGGCAGTCGTTTTTGGGTATGAATTTTCATCTATTGCCGGGGCAGGGCCAATCAACGGGCCTATTATTGCGGCGATGTTTGGCTGGCTGCCGGCGCTCCTGTGGCTGCTCCTGGGCTCGGCGTTTTTCGGCGCATTGCACGATTTTGCCGCGTTGTACACATCGGTAAAGAACAAGGGCAAGTCCGTCGGTTACATCATAGAGCTGTACGTCGGGAAAACCGGTAAGCGCCTGTTTCTTGTCTTTGTCTGGCTGTTTTCGATTCTCATTGCCGGGGCTTTTGCCGATATTGTCGCTGGCACCTTTGCCGGGTTTGACGACACGGGCGCCCGTATCCAGACCAACGGCTCTGTTGCCTCAACGTCGTTTTTCTTTATTCTGGCAGCCATAGTGCTGGGTTTTCTCATACGCAAACGGAAGGCATCGGATCTTGCCAGCGCCATTATCGCCATCGACCTCTTGATTGTCTGCATCGTCTTCGGGATTTTCATCCCCTTTTATCTGCCGGGCTCCGTTTGGCTGTACCTTATCTTTGGGTATATTTACATTGCCTCGGCGTTTCCTGTCTGGGTGGTCGGGCAGCCAAGGAACTACCTTAACTCGTTTCTGCTTATCGCCATGATCCTTGCGGCGTTTATCGGGGTTGTGCTTACCAACCCAAAGATATCGATCCCCGCCTTTACCGCGTTCAACGTGAACGGCAACTACCTCTTCCCCGGACTGTTCATCACCATCGCATGCGGGGCGATTTCTGGCTTTCATTCGCTCGTCGCTACCGGCGCCGTTTCCAGGCAGATAAGCAGTGAAAAGTACATGCTCCCCATTTCTTACGGGGCGATGCTGGTGGAAACGCTGGTGGCCGTGCTGGCGCTCATCGCGGTGAGTTCGCTCGCGGTGGACGGGGCGCTGCCGCAAGGGACGCCGCCGGTGATTTTCGCGACGGCGGTCTCCGGTTTTCTGCACAAATTGGGCTTGCCGGAATATGTTTCGTTTACCATCGTTTCCCTGGCGGTTTCTTCCTTTGTGTTGACCACGCTTGATACGGTGGCGCGGCTGGGACGGCTCTCCTTTCAGGAGCTGTTTTCCATAGATTATGCAAACCGGGGCAAGGGAAACGTGTTTTTTCGCATCTTGAAAAGCAGGTTTGTCCTCTCAATGGTCACCCTTTTGCCCGCCTGCCTCCTCGCCGTCATGGGTTACCAGAGCATCTGGGCGCTTTTCGGCGCTGCAAACCAGCTCCTGGCAGCCCTCACCCTTATCGCCTGCACGATGTTCTTTAAAAAGACCGGGCGCCGCATGGTAATGCTGATCATCCCAACCGTGATTATGCTGGCCGTTACCTTCACTTCCCTTGTCCTCGCGATTAGGGATCGCGTCATTTTGCTGCTGGGCGGCGCCGACCCGGTAATTCCGGCCCTGCAAATGGTCATCGCCTTGCTTCTCCTGGTTCTGGGGGTCCTTGTGGTGATTTCCTGCACAAGAAAGCTGCTGGAAAAGGACCTTCCGGGCGGCGATACCGCGAAAACGCAGTTTCCGGGAACAGGGGCTCAGGAAGCGGGTTGAAGATGGGAAAATTGTGGGACCATGTTTTTTCTTCCCTGACCAGCGGGAAATACACCGGTGTACAGGACGAAAAGGATATTGACGCCGTCATCCGGCTCATGGTTATCAACATAACATATTCAATTGCGGCAATTCTCATTGCAGGCATAGGCGTCTCGGATATGCGGGCCGGCCTGGTAAACCTGGGGCTTATCGAGCTGATAATCGGCTTCCTGATTTTTTTAAACCTGCTGCTCCTGCGTACTGAACTCCCCTACATGGTGGGGGCTTTAATTGTCATTGCCGCCTACGGTGTTTTCTGCGGCATTTCGATTTTTACCAAGATAGAATTGCAGGGGTTCGCCGGCCTTTGGGCTTACTCTTACCCCATAATGTCGATTTTTACCCTGAGCCTGCCCCTGGGGCTAATCCCGCCGCTGCTCCTGTTCGTGGTGACGGTTTTCACCGCATTTATACCGGGCCTGACCGGGATCAGCTATTCGCTTACCCAGTCCCTGTTGATTTGCGGGGTTTATCTTCTGATTTTTGTCCTTACGGGTATTTACGAATACATACGCTCGATAAAAGACACCTGGCTTTCCCGCCAGGACAGCTATATGAACATGGTTTTTGCAAACAGCGCCGACATTATACTGCTTCTGGATAAAAACGGCGATCTTGTGTACTGCGCCGACATTTTCCTAAAGAGGGCGCATATCCACAGCTTTAAGGACATACGCAAGACCCATTATACAAAGCTCTTCTCCCTCCTGGGCACCCACGATGAGCTTGGGATGATCGTTGATATATTCAGGGAAGTGAGGGATGAAAAAAAGCCTGTTGTTTTTGAACGGGCAATGGATATTGGCCTGGACGGGCATCCGCGCCATTATGAGATTCACATTACGCCAATGTTCGACGCCTCGGGTGACTTTCAGGGTACCTTTATCCTTTTCCACGACATGACCGAAATCATGGAAGCCAAAGAGCGCACGGAACAGGCCAGCACGGCAAAGTCCAATTTCCTCTCCAGCATGAGCCATGAAATTCGCACTCCCCTTAACGCCATTATTGGCATGACCACAATCGCCGCAAATTCGCAGGATCCTGTGCGTAAGGACTACTGCCTCTCAAAAATCTCAGGCGCTTCCACCCACCTTCTCGGCATCATCAACGACATCCTCGACATGTCAAAAATTGAGGAAGGGAAATTCGAGCTTTCCTGTACGGAATTTGACTTTCACGCAATGCTGGGTGAAATCGCCAATATTTTTGAATTCCGCTTCGGCGAGAAAAAACAGAAATTCGTCATGAACATCGATCCGTCCATTCCCCCACGTATCATCACCGACGAGCAGAAGCTTGCCCAGGTCATCACCAACCTCATCAGCAACGCGATAAAATTTACCCCCGAAGAGGGGACGATTGAACTTGAGGCTTCCCTTGTCGATACCAATGCCAGGGAAAGCCTCACGATCAAAAGCGATGATCGCGGGAGCTGCGTGCTTGAGGTATTTGTCTTGGATACGGGCATAGGCATTTCCAAAACGGACCAGGAGAAGCTTTTCCAATCCTTTGTGCAGGTGGATTCAAGCGTTTCGCGAAAATTCGGCGGCACGGGCCTGGGGCTTGCCATTTCAAAGAGAATTGTGGAGATGATGGACGGCGAAATCCGTATTGAGTCCGAGTTGGGCCGCGGTTCAAAGTTTGTCTTTACCGTCAAAGTGGAAGTTCCCCACCACGAAGCTGCGAAAGACGAAGCGGCGGCAAGCGAGGCTTCGCAATATCCCGGCGAGGCCGCTGCCGTCTCCCCGGCGGGGGATTTTGCCGGAATGCAATTCCCAGGGAAGCGGATACTTCTGGTTGAAGATGTCGAAATCAACAGGGAGATTGTTATTGCCCTTCTGGAAGATTCAAAGGTAGAAATTACAGAGGCGGCGGACGGGCAGCAGGCGTTCAACAAATTTGCCGCGGAGCCGGAAAAATACGACCTGATTTTTATGGATATACAGATGCCCGGCGTAAACGGCTTTGAGTCAACCAGGCTTATCCGCTCGCTCGACCATCCGGCGGCGAAAACAGTTCCGATTATTGCCATGACAGCCAACGTTTTCAAGGAAGACATCGATCGTTGCCTTGAGGCGGGGATGGACGGCCATGTAGGCAAACCGCTGGACTTAAACGAAGTAATGGCGGTCTTGAAGAAAAACCTGGGGACAAAGCGATGATGGAAGTCTACACCGACGGGGGCTGTTCCGGGAATCCCGGTCCCGGCGGCTGGGCCTATGTGATAATAAACGGCAACGACGCAGTGCCGCTTGAGAATTGGGGCGCCGAAAACCCCACCACCAACAACCGTATGGAACTTCAGGCCGTTATTGCCGCCCTCCAGTACATCAGCGGTACAGGCACGATCCCGGAAATCAAGGTTTACACCGACTCCCAGTATGTCCAGAAAGGGATAACTGAATGGATAAAGGACTGGAAGAGTAGGGGGTGGAAGAGCAGCGCCAAAAAGCCGGTAAAGAACCAGGACCTATGGCAGCGCCTGGACACCCTGGCCGGAGGGCTCCCCATTACCTGGGTGTGGGTGAAGGGCCACGCCGGAAACCCATATAATGAGCGTTGTGATTTTCTTGCACAAAAAGCTATTGCGTCCCTATGATTACCATGCTATAATTGCTTTCTTCACCTTAAGTTAGTTTTATACAGCAAATGTAAGAAAATCTGGAGGAACAGCCTATGAAAATAAAATATCTTACATGGATGTTTTTAGGCCTTTTTACCGTTATTATGGCGGTTTCATGCGCTACTCCGCCGCCCGTGGAAACGTCACCACCGCCACCGGCGGCCACGCCTGCCCCGACGCCAGCGCCGGCACCCGCAACCCCTGCACCACCGGCTCCACCGCCGCCGCCTCCGGCCCCAAGCGCCCCGTCCGGCGACCTCAACTCACTTAGCGCCGATGCACTTGCCAGTCTTTATTCGTTCACGGAAAATGAACTGAATGCGGCAAGGGAGGCGGCCCTTAACGCCGGCGCACGGGTTTACGCCCCCGATTTCCTCCTGGACGCGGACAACACAGTCGCTTTGGCCCTGCAAAAATACCAGGCGAATGATTATAACGGGGCGAAGGGTTCCGCCGATGAAGCCCTGCTTATGTACAACGTCCTAAAGAACGGGCTGGATGCCTTTGGGGTGAGGGAAGAAGTTGCGTGGAGGATAAGCGAGCTTGAGCCGGAAATCCTCTGGCAGGCCGATGACGTGGCTTTGGAAGCCATTGATAAATGGGACGCGAAAGATTACGACGGTGCGCAAGCCGTCGTTGAAAGGGCATCTATGGTGTATAACACCATAAGGACGGCGCTCATCGCCGACGAGGTTCGGGAAGAAGTCGCGTGGAGGCTGGAGGTGCTTGCGCCCGAAACCCTTTCGCAGGCCGATGGCGTTGCCAATGAGGCCTTTGCCAAATGGGACGCGAAAGACTACGAGGGCGCAAGCGAAGGCGCGGACAAGGCCCTGCTTGTGTATAACACCCTTAAGACCGGGCTCGCGGCCTTTGACGCAAGGTCGGCAGTCTCGTGGAGGGTGGACTATCTTGCGCCTGAGTTCCTTTGGGACGCGGACGACGTTGCCTACGAAGCCCTTGATGAATGGTGGGCCGAGAATTACAGCGTCGCCAATGCTGGCGCGGGATCGTCCCGGTTTGTCTATGACACTATAGGGACAGGGCTCTTTGCCTATGATACACGGGAAAGCATCGCTCTTGATGTCCTGGCCCTTGAACCAGATGCCCTTTGGCAGGCGGATGACGTTGCCTATCAGGCCATTGACAGGTGGCAGTACAAAAACTACTACGGCGCCAGGGCTGGCGCGGACAGGGCCCAGTTTTTGTATGACACCATAGAGCTCGGCCTGGATGCCTATTATTTGAGGGAGGATATTGCCCTCGAGGCCATCGATATGGATGCCAATGCCATTTGGCGAAATGACGATATTGGCCTGGGTGCCATCGACAAATGGTATGCCTCGGACTACGAGGGCGCGAGGGCGGATGTCGAAACGGCCCTGTTCGGGTATACAATCTCCGGGGCGGCCGTGGAAAGGCAGAGAGCCCTTGCCGCCAGGGCCGATACGGCTGTCAGGCAGGAATTTAATCTTGCCCAGGCAATTTATGCCAGGGCAAACGCGGCCCTCCAGGGGCAGAGCTATGAAGAAGCCGCCCTGCTTTACACCGAATCCCTGTTATTGTTCAGGCAGGTTGCCCGAATAGCCGTGGGCAGGCGGTTGGGTGCGGAAGAGGCTTTAAGAAGGGCAGAACAGCGCGTAATGGAAAGCGATGAAAATGCCAGAAACGCCGACAGGATTTTAGGAGGAGGCAGGTAATGAAACGAAGTTTGTTTTTCCTGGTGTTGCTCTTGTTGGGAACCCAGGCGGTTTTTGTTTACTCACAGGCGACAGTCCCGGCTAGTCTCAGGGACAATCAGTACTTATACGAAAGCCTGAGGTTGAGCAATTTGGCCCGGCTTGCCTATGACGATGGGGATTATGAGGCCTCGACAACGTATGCCGAAGAGGCGATACGGTACACGTACATTTCCGATGAGTATGTTCTTATGCGGCTCAAGATGATGGAAGCCGATGCCGCCATCGACGCCGCGAGGCAAAGGCTTGAATACGCCGCTTCATTAAACGCCGCGTCATTGTTCCCCACCGAGTACAACAGGGCCCAGGCCGCCTACAGCGACGCCAGGGCGTTCCGCCTCGCGGAAAGCTGGGACGATGCCATTGATGCCGCGAACCGGGTGCTTGCGGCCTTTGCCGGAATCGACTTCCCTGCGGGTCCGGGCCAGGGTCAGCTTATCCTTCCAGCCCAGTATACGGTACGGTCATGGGAACTTTTCAGGGACTGCCTTTGGAACATAGCCGGCCGCCCCTGGGTTTACAACGACCCCCAAAAATGGCCTCTTCTTTTTGAGGCAAACAGATCCAGGATGCCCGATTCCAGTAACGCGAATCTCATACATCCCGGCATGGTTTTGACCATTCCCAGTATAGGCGGGGAAGTCAGGCAGGGTATGTGGGAGCCTGGCGTAAACTATCCCTCTTTTAGGTAAACCTAAGATTTGTCGCTCTGACCACTTAAGCCATCAAGTTCGGGCTAACCTGGAAGGCTTAGGGCTTAAGTGGTCATCCCTCATCCCTTGCCTTGTTAATAGAAAATACCCATAATATAATAACAAACATGAAAAGAAAAATACGTTTTTTCATATTCTCTTTTGTTTTCCTTGCCGCTTCGACGCTTGGACTCTCAACGTGCGTTAACGGCGATAACGCACTGGTGGCAAATATCGCCAGTTCATGGAATAATTTAAAGAATTACATTCTCAGGGTAACCAATCCCGCTGCGTTCAGCCTGAGGGATCCCTACTACGTGTCGGGAACAAAGGAAGAGCAAGGCGACCTGGAAGAGTTTTTCTCCCTTCTTGCTTCCGAGGCCGAGAGAAGCCAGGAACAATTCACGGTGGTTCGGGAAATTGCAAATATGTACATCAGGCAGAAGGAATACGGCAAGCTCGTTAATTTCCTCAGTTCAAGGATACATCAATACCCCGAGGATACCTACACGCCTTACTATCTTTTCATGATGGCATACGGCTATCAACAGATGGAAGCCTACCCTGTGGCGGCAATTTATTTCGATATGATCGTCAAGAACTATCCGGATTTGACCGTCCAGGGGAGGTCCATCCACCTGGCTTCCCTGAATCAGCTAATTGCCCTGGTAGATGATCCACAGCAGAAGGTATGGTATTACGAGGAGTTGCTCGACAGGTTTCAGGACCAGATAGATCCCGGCCCCTCGTACTTTATGCTTGCCCAGGCATACGAGGGAATAGGCGAATGGAACAGCGCCATCAGGGCCTATACCCAATACCTTTCCTACATGGGTTCCAATGTCCCCGGTTTTCCAAACGCCGATAATTACGCGAAACAACTGGTTGACTTCAATAATTCCGCCAAGGATTGGAGTTTTGCAAGCCTCAATGTCCTGGTTGACACCGTAAAGGATGCCCTGGACAACGGTTCCTCAAACCGGCTTTGGCAGTACCACGCAAAGGCAAATTTCTTCACCCGCACCTGGGAAAACGAGGATATCGCGGAAGGGGGCGTTGCCGGGCACGCCGTTTTTAACCTTTCGGACTTTATGCGGGGGAATAGGATACGCTATGCGGATAACATCGACGTGAGTTCCAACGCAAATGAAGCCTACCTTAGGACCTGGGGCTGGTCCCAGAACATTTCCACCTGGTATCTTTGCTTCAGGAAAATTCACTTTCCCATGGACCCGGAAATGCACGGCCGCTGGGAATGGGCAGGGATTTACTACGGAGAAAAGCTCTAAAAACCGATATTAACAGTATAGAAGATGAAAAACAGGCTAAAATCTTTATTGATCATCGCTCTTTTCCTTTTGGGTACCGCATGGGGAATGGAAGCCCAGGTTCGCTTTGACGTTTCGTCCTCAATCGACTGGACCGTAAGGGAACTTGACACAAAGGCAAGTTTCGACCTGGTACAGGCGGGCATAAGGCTTCCCACAGGAAGAGTCATGGGGGAAGATATCTTAAGGCAAGCCTACACCAGGCTCATAAGGGCCAGCATACTTCCAGTCAGGGTGGATTCCAATTCTACCGTTCAAGACCTGGTGGATCGTGGGGAGCTTTCACTGCAAGGGTTGGACCTTATTTGCAGGGAAGCCGAGAAAATCCCGCCCAGCCTTTCGACTGATATGTCGCAAATGACCGCCAGGTACAAGGTTTTCATGGAAAAGATAAGCGCCAGTCTCATCTCTCACAGACGGGCGGTTGAGCCGACAAGGCCCCTGATCCCCCTTCGCGCGGCGGAGTACACGGGGATCATCATCATTGCGAACGAGGAGCTTCCCATTCATGGCCGCATGTCAAAGGCCCTCGTCGTGCCGTGCCTCTTCCCAAAGATATGGGACACCAACATGGAGCTTGTTTACGAGCGGAATATGTTCGACCCCGGAATAAAAGAGGAAAGCCTCATGGTACGGTACACGACCATGGAAAACATCTTCCGCTCGACCCCTTCGGGCCTGGAAGGGGAACTTGCCGCCCTTGTAGGGCCAAACCCCCTTCGCGTATTTGCCCGTGAGGTCTTCGGGATACACCCGACAGATCCGGTTATAGACAGGGAAGACGCCCTCATAATCCTCTCAACCGAAAACAACCGCCGCCTGCTTCGCGACGGCAAAGTAGCCCTGGTGCTGGACGGAAAAACGCTTAGCGATTCTCATCACGAGAATCGTTAGGGGAACCACTAAATGAACCTGCTTTGGAGGATCGCCAAAGAGGCGAAAAAATACCGTCTGCTGCTTTCCATCGGGGCTCTTGCGACCCTGCTTTTGAGCGCCGTAAATTTAACGGCGCCAAGGCTCCTGGCCCGCATGACCGGGATTGTCCAGCGCGGCAACTTCGAAATGAGGGAAATACTGCGCCTGGTTTTCATCCTCCTCGCCTTATACCTATTGAGAATAGCGTTCAGGTTCCTGGGCAACTATATGCCGCACAAGGCGGCGTGGAACCTCGTATGCGATCTCAGGATGGTTGTCTACAACCGGATTCAGAGTTTCTCCATTTCGTTCTTCCACCGGCGGCAGACCGGGGACCTCATGAGCAGGGTGGTCAACGACACGGCGACTTTTGAGCAACTCTACGCCCATGTCATTCCCGAGACCATTACCAATGCAACAACCCTCATCGGCGTAATGGTCATCCTCTTCTTTATTAACCCCACACTGGCCCTTTTGACCTGTATTCCCGTCCCTTTCATCCTCGCTTCAGCCTGGGTGATGATGAAAAAAGTGAGGCCCAAGTTTCGCCAGATGCAGCAGTCCCAGGCGGGGCTCAATTCGCAACTGCAAGACAACATCTCCGGGATGAGGGAAATACAGGCCTTCGGCCAGCAGGAGCGGGAAAGCATACGTGTGGAAGAAAAGGCCGGGGAGTTCACCAGGGCCATGCTTTCGGCCCTGAAGATCAGCGCAATCTTTCACCCCTCGGTGGAATTTCTCACGGCGCTGGGCACCGTGATAGTCGTGGGTTTTGGCGGCTTCCTGGCCTTCCAGGCAAAACTTGATGCCGAGGAGGTCGTGGCCTTCCTTCTGTATCTATCCCTGTTTTACGCGCCAATAACAGGGCTGGCGCAGCTCCTTGAAAACGCCCAGCATTCCCTTGCCGGGGCTGAGCGGGTGCTGGAAATCCTCGACACTGCCTCTGAAGTCACCGACAAGGCGGGCGCCGTGGACCTTCCGCCTATTAAGGGCCACATACGCTTCGAGAATGTGAGCTTCCGGTATTTGGAGGAAGCGCCTGTGCTGGAAGATATCAATTTTGAGGTCAGCCCCGGCCAGACCCTGGCCCTCGTGGGCCCCACGGGCGTGGGGAAAACCACGATCATACAGCTTGCGGCGCGTTTTTACGACCCTGTGGTCGGGACAGTCACCATCGACGGCCACGATCTGCGGGACATCACCCAGAACAGCCTGCGAAACCAGATTTCGATGGTGCTGCAAGATACCTTCCTCTTTAACGGCACCATCGCCGAGAACATCGCCTACGCCAAGCCCACGGCTTCCCTTGGGGAAATTGAGGAAGCGGCGAGGATCGCGGGGGTCTACGGGGACATCATGGAAATGCCGAGCAAATTCGACACGCAAACCGGCGAGCGGGGGGTGAGGCTTTCAGGCGGCCAGAAGCAGCGCATCTCCATCGCCCGCGCAATTCTGCGCGACGCGCCTGTTCTTATCCTTGACGAGGCAACCGCATCGGTGGATATGCAGACGGAGGCCCAGATACAGGAAGCCCTCGCCAGGATGAGGAAGAACCGGACAATCATTGCCATTGCCCACAGGCTGTCTACGATCCGCGACGCTGACCTGATCCTTGTGCTGAAAGACGGCCGCATAGTCCAGCGTGGCGCCCACGAGCAGTTGATACACGAGCCGGGGCTCTACCGGGATTTGTACCAGGCGCAGGAGCTGTAGAGGGGGTGGAAAGTGGGAAATTTTACCACGAACGAACACGAACCAACACGAACAGAGGATATATTTTTTAGAGATGAATGCTATAAAATATATGGTTGCATATATGCGGTTAATAAAAAACTAGGTAGCGGTTTTCTTGAAGCGGTTTATCAGGAAGCCCTGGAAATTGAATTAAAGCGTGAAAGTATCCCATTTGTCTCTCAGCAGAACCTGGAAATACTATATGATGGTATTCCGCTGACAAATAAATACATCGCCGATGTTGTCTGCTATAATGAAATAATAATTGAATTAAAAGCGGTATCAAAAATCAACAATCAGCATAAAGCGCAGTTAATGAATTATTTAGCAGTTACAGGTTTTAAATTGGGGCTGCTGGTAAACTTTGGTTCATATCCCAAAGCTGAAATAATCAGGATGGTTAGATAAAACATGAGCCAAGGGTTCGTGAGGTTTGTGTGGTTCGTGGTAAAAATCTCAACCTTACGGCATTACCTTGACATTATCCAGACCAGGCCGCCGCTAAGGAGAGCCGCCGCCGGGATTCCTATTAGCGTAAAAGTCTTCCAGAACTTTGAGCTTTTCTCGTATTTCGCCGATAAGGACGACTGAGTCCTGTAAATTTCTGACATTTCGTTGAGTCGTGTCTGCAAGGTCAGCAGTAAGCTCTCTTGCCCGGTTATTATTGTCTCGTAATTGCCGATTAAGCTCCCGCTCTCGTCCAAGCTCTTCCTCAAGTCTTCCAATAACTTCTGTTGCTCTTCCGTATTCGAAAGAGTATTGATTATCAAGTTCTCCAGTTGTTGAAGATCGCTGTCGATAGAAGAAAAATCCTGTGGCGACGCAGCCGGCGGCAAAACCAAATAAAAGGCACAAAAAAAAGCGAAGGACGGGATGAGTTTTTTTGGAAGAATCATTCAAAATTAACTCCTGCTACATTATATTCAAAGCGTATGCGGATTTCAACAGGTTTCCCATATTTTACCCGGCATTTTCAAGTGTTAACACTATATTCTCTGCACGGGATGATCGCCATGGCGGCCCTTAAGTTTTTCCTCTTTAGGGTCTACGATAAGGTCCATATCTTGCAGTGGAATGGAGCCCAGAAGAATAGTATCGGCTCCCGGTATCATAGTGGGTACACAAAACGTGTCCCTGTCATTCCAGCGAATTCTTACCGGTTCCATCCGTTTATACATATGTTTCGAACCGTCCGCCAGCGTCGATTCTCGCACTTCTTTTACTTTTAGCCCCAGGCTTTGGTTGATTTCCTCATTGATCACCAGAGTCCCGGCGCCAGTGTCCACAAGGGCGTTTACCACGACCGACCGAACTTCACTTTCCCCGATAACTCCCCGTTGAACAGCCAGCACATCACTGGCGTTTTCAAGGGTTATATCCTCATATACACTACCCATATTTTCCTCCTTGGGTTAATATATACTATACTGCGCGGGTATGGAATATGCTTTGAAATTTTAAGCTTTTTTTGTCAATTTTGGAAAAATAAAGCTTACCGGTAGGCGTATACTGACGCAAGTGTTTCGATTGTTGTATAATTGCCCCATGAAAAAGGCCATTCGTGTATTACTGATTTCAATTCTTCTTTTCTCCTGCGCCAAAAGGGAAGAATACTCCCTTGAGGAATGGGAGAGCGTTTCCGTTGCCGGTCTGGAAGAGTTACTGGCGAAAACCCAAAGCAAGCCCTGGAGGGGGGAGGATTATATCCCCGGCCCGCCCGGCGGCGTGTGGAATTCCGGCCTTGCCGAGGAACCCAAAACCTTCAACTTCCTTGTGGCGGAACGCGACGGCACTTCCGCCTCTATCGTCGGCATGATGCACGATTACCTGGTGACTTACGACGTGGTTCGCCGGGAATGGAAGCCGCAGGCTGCGTTTCCCGAAATCGTTGTTGACGAGGAAGCCAGGACGCTCAGGGTCATCTACACGCTACGGGACGACCTTTACTGGAGTTTCTACAATTCCGACAGAAAGATCCCTGTTACAAGCGACGACGTAATCTTCTGGTACAACGAGATTCAGGGCGACCGGGAGTTTTACAGTTCCTCATACAACAGTCAGTGGATATACATGGAAGACGGAAGCGACGCGCACATTGATATAGAAAGAATCGACGACAAGCGATTTGCCTTTTTCTATCCAAGGATTGTCGCGAACCCCCACCTTACTTCCAATATGCAATTCGGCCCGGCGTTTATCTTTGAAAGGGCCAAGCGTGAAGGAGGAATACAGGGGGTGCTGGACCTCTTCAGCATTGCCGATGACCCCAGGGAGATTCCCTCAATGGCCCAGTGGTTTCTCACCGAATACGTCCCTGGCCTGCGCCTGGTATTCCACAGAAATCCCAACCACTGGGAGAAAGACACGACAGGCTACTCCTATCCCTATGTGGAACAGGACATAGTCCAGATTCTTCCGGACAGAAATACCCAGTACCTGGTATTCAAGGAAGGGGGAATCGAGAGTTATGGATCGCGCCCCGAAGACCTGGATGAGCTTATCGCCGGGCAGAATCCCGGAACCTATACCGTTTTTAACGCCGAAGGGTCGTTAGGCGCCACCTTCTGGAGCTTTAACCAGAACCCGATAAACCAGGACTTTCCGGAGTACGAATGGTTCACCCAAAAGGAATTCCGCCAGGCCATGAGCTGCATCCTCAACAGGAACAGGGTTATATCCCAGGTTTATCGCGGCCTTGCCGATCCCACGCTGTTTTTTTTCGCTCCCCCCAACCCTTTCTACAATCCGAGTATACAACTGGAATACCTTTACGACCCGCAGAGGGCAATCTCCCTCCTTGCTTCCATTGGCATGACGCGTGACGCGGAAGGCGTTATGCGCGACGCGAAGGGCAGGGCAGTGGAATTCGACCTTTCCATCCCAAGCGACATTACCGTCCATTCTGACACCGCTTCCATCGTCGTGGACGAGGCTTCGAAGATAGGGATTAAGATCACGGTGAGGCCGACCGATTTCCAGAAACTTGTGGAGCAGTTAACCGCTACATTTGACTGGTCCTCCATATTTATCGCCCTGGGTGTCAACTATTGGCCGACCCAGGGTTCCAACGTCTGGCCCTCCGACGGGAACCTCCACCTCTGGTATCCTATGCAGGAGGAACCGGCCACGGACTGGGAGGCGCGAATTGATTACCTTTACAACGAGGGCAGTTACACAGCCGATCCCGAGGAAGCCCAGGTTATCTGGGATGAATACCAAAGGATACTTCTTGAACAGTGCCCCGTGATCTATCTTTTAAGGCAGCGAAGTTTCTACGCCCTTCAAAACCGCTGGGATTTCCGTAACTTCTATTACGACAATCTCAACGGCGCGGAGACTACCTATCTGTTCCTGAAAGCGCAGTAAAATGAAAAACCTCGCGGCATTCCTTGCAAAACCATTCTTCCTCTTTAAAAAGAAAGCGCCGCTCCTGTCTTATATCGTGGGCCGCCTCTTCGTGATGGCCGTGATGCTTTTCATTCTGGGCTTCGCGGTATTCGGCCTCATGGCTTTGGCCCCAGGCGACATTGTGGGCCAGGTGATGCTTCAGCAGATCATGAGCTCAAGCGAAGGCCGGGCGACTGCGGCCCAGCGTAACCTGAGCGGGGAATGGGCGGAAGCCACGAGGCGGGACCTTGGGCTCGACCAGCCTTTCTACGTCCAGTACATAAGGTGGCTAAGGCAGGTGGTGGTAAACCACGACCTGGGACTAAGCCTTATTTCGCGGGCGCCTGTTACCTTTCTGATCAGGACGCGGCTCATCAATTCCCTGATTCTCAACGCTATTTCCCTCGTGCTTATCACCTTCTTCTCGTTCTTGCTGGGGGTTTACTTTTCAACAAAGGCAGGAACGAGGATTGATCTCGCGGTAACGTTTTTTGCACTGGCCCTCCACGCTTTTCCCGGAATCCTGCTTCTCATACTACTGCAGCTTTTCGCGTCGCTTACGGGGCTTTTTCCGGTAACAGCCTACCCACAATTGCTGTTCCGTGACAATCCTGTGCGTTTTGTCTTCTCTTACGCCCACCATGTCTTCCTGCCCCTCCTCGCCGCATTTCTGGGCGGCATTGGCGGCACCCTGAGGATGATCCGCGCGACCATGCTTGATCAGCTCGGCCAGCCTTACATCACAAGCCTGCGTTCACGCGGCATTGCCGAATGGCGGATCTACCTTGCCCACGCTTTCAGGAATACCCTCAACCCCTACATCACGGGAAGCGCGAATCTCCTTGCGGGGCTTTTTTCAGGCGCACTCATTCTGGAGATCATCTTCGCCTACCCCGGAATAGGACGGCTAATGTACGAGGCTGTGATGCAGCAGGACATCAACCTGGTACTCGCCAACTTGATGTTCATTTCCTTCCTGGTCCTTCTTGGCATGCTGATAAGCGATATATGCCTTGCCCTGGTTGACCCGCGGATTCGCTATGGGAGGGAAGGGGCATGAAACGCTTTTTGATTTACCTCAAGAGCCGCCCCCTGGGCATGGTGTCGGTGATAGCCCTCGTTATCATCTATGCGGTAATGATCTTCGCGGAGGCAATTGCGCCTTACGGAGCGATTACCTCCTTTCCCAACCACACCTGTTATCCGCCTAACGTGCGCTTTTACCGGGGAAAACTCCGTGCCCAGGAATACCGTCTGGTCAACACCGTCAACTGGAGATACGCGGCTATTCGTGACAGCTATACCGACATTCATTTCTTCAGCGAGGGCGAACCCTACAGGCTCTGGGGGATAATCCCAATGCGGCGGCACCTCTTCACCACCGGGGACGGGGATCCCGTCTTCCTCATGGGCGCGGATACTCTGGGGCGTGATCTCTTCTCACGGATCATCCACGGCTCGCGAATCTCGCTTACAATAGGGTTCATCGCGACCGCGATTTCCCTGGTCCTCGCAATACTCTTCGGTGGGCTCGCGGGTTATTTTGGCGGCAAAACAGATTGGGCTGTGATGCGGCTCGCGGAATTCCTTATGCTCATCCCCGGCCTGTACCTGATTCTCTTTCTGCGTTCCCTCCTCTCCGCGAGGATGGACACGGGCCAGTCCTACATGATGATCACGCTTATCCTTTCCATTATCGGCTGGCCCGGTACAGCCCGGACACTGCGGGGGATGACCCACGCCATCAAGCGGGAAGAATTTATCCAGAATGCCCAGCTTGAAATGATCCCGTCGCCGGTGATAATCTTCCGGCACATCATCCCCCAGATAGCGAGCCTTATCATCGTGAGCATAGCCCTTTCAATTCCCGGTTTTATTATGACCGAAACAACCCTCTCGTACCTGGGCCTTGGCATCGCGGATCCTGCTGTGTCATGGGGCTCCCTCATCAAGCGGGACATTTCCACCATCGCCAACCTCAGGGCCTATCCCTGGTTCCTGGGGCCCGTGTGGTTCCTGTTAGGCGTAACGTTAGCCTTCAATTTTCTGGGAGATGCCCTCCGTGATTACTTCGATCCATATCACACTGTGTTCAGGAGAAAAAAATCACCGGAAAATACTCTCACAGGGGCACAGGGGCACAGGGGAAATTCAGTATTTCCATCTTCTTCGCCATACATCCATTCCTCCGTGGGGCTTCTTGGTAGAATTGAGTCGGCGGCATATTTGCTTGAAATGAAAGATCTGCGTGTGACTTTTTCCATACTCCGTGGAAACGAAACCGTTTCGGTGGAAGCCGTGCGCGGAGTTACATTCAGCCTTGATAAGGGTGAAATCCTCGGTATCGTCGGCGAGTCCGGTTCCGGCAAAAGCGTTACCACCCAGGCCATACCCGGCTTGCTTCCGCATAACGCGGAGGTGACGGGCTCCGTCCTGTACGAGGGGAAGGAGATACTGGGACTTCATACGAAAGAACTCAGGGCATTCCGGGGTAAAAAGATTGGCATGATCTTTCAGGAACCGGGCCGTTCTTACGATCCGCTCCAAAATATGGGAAAGGTTTTCCTTGAGACCTTCAGAAACAGCGATCCGGTCATCACGAAGGAGACGGCCTTCGGCAAAGCCGCTGCCCTCCTTAATGAAGTCGGGCTCCCCAACGGCAGGGAACGGCTTTCAAACTTTCCACACCAGTTCTCTGGCGGTCAGCTCCAGCGCATCGGTATCGCCCTTGCCCTGGCCCAGGGCTGCGAACTCCTGATTGCCGACGAACCCACTACCGCTTTGGATGTCACCATCCAAAAGCAAATTGTGGATCTTCTTAAAACACTGCGCCAAACCAGAAAAATATCGATTATCTTTATTAGCCACGACATTGATCTTGTGGCCGACATTTCAGACCGCATCCTCGTGATGTACGGGGGGCTGCTGATGGAATCCGCCTCTTCAGAGGACATTATTTCCGGCGCAGCCCATCCCTACACAAAAGCCCTTCTTGCCGCGAGTCCCCGCTTCGGGAGTCATTATGACACGGAACGGCTCAAAGTCATTCCCGGCAAGGTGGCGGATCCGGCAAATCCCGAACCGGGCTGTCCCTTCGCGCCCCGTTGCGCCGAGATTGGCGATGAATGCCACTGGGCCACACCCCCCATGGTTGAGATTGAGGATGTCGGGGCCGGTCGAAGTTTCCGCTGTGTGAAGAACAAACTCTAATTTGTCTGGTAGTCGATATACAAAAACCTCGAATAAACCATTTTAACGGGTGGGCAAGTGCTTTGGAGAAAACATTTGAAGAACCCGGCTCCGGAGCCCTCTGACCACTGAAATCATCAAGCATAGATTAACCCAGAAGGTCTAGCATATCAGTGGTCAGATCGTTTC
>JGI24698J34947_10000323_pt1 | contig 21146 bp, 20 predicted proteins | sample TergutMp193P3_FD_34947 | JGI IMG/M metagenome (IMG submission 34947) | reverse complement strand
CAGTAACCCGCATCACATTTGGAGCTAATGTATTTCGAAATGTAACCAATTTGAACGCGGTATCTGTAGCCACACTGCAACGGGTTGGCTATGTATTCTAAGGAAAAGTAAAATGAGCAGGACGGCTAAAAGATGACAGCCGCTTTTTTGTACCCGCGCCGTCCTGATTGCAGTCCGCAAACAAGCGGCTTCGTAAACTGTCCGTAGGACAGTGGAGCCGCTAAAAAAAAGATAGGGAGCAGGGTCGATCCCCTCTCTCAAACAGGAGTAACCCATGAGTCTATTGTACGGAGTCTCCCAAGTAATGCACCGCGTAAAAGCCAAACTCTACCCCAACTACCTCCCCGGCGGTGAGGGAACCTTCCTCGCCAAAACTGACAGCGAAGCGACAATCAGCGTCGAACAAACCTGCGCCGCCATGTGCGAACGCGGCGGCTACAAGGGCGACTTGGTCACACTGATAAACACCGTAAAAGCCTTCCTCGAAGAAGTCGCCTACCAGTTATGCGATGGTTTCACAGTAAACCTGGGATTATTCTCCCTGTACTTCAACATCGGCGGAACCTTCAAAACCGAACACGACACACCAGACCCCAAAAACCACCCCTTAAGCCTGCGTATCCGCGTACACTCAGTCTTTGCCAAACTGGTACACACAGTCCACATAGAAATCGAAGGCTTTGGCGGAACAGCGGGCTGCATCGACCAATACCACGACGAGGAAATGGGAGACGAACACCACATGTTCGTTCCCGGCAACATGTTTGTACTGAATGGACAGAAGATCAAAATAGCAGGAGACGACCCCGCGGTGGGGCTTTATTTCGTACCCGTAGACGACCCATCAAAAGCTGTAAAAGTAACCCGCATCATGGAAAACCATCCTCACAAGATAATAGGCATAGCTCCTGCAACACAGCACCAGAACAACAAACTGGAAATCCGCACCCAATTCGCCGGGTCTGCCACCTTGCTAAAAACCCCGCGCGTCATTACCAGTGCCTTTACCCTCGAAGAAGGCTAATGCCTGCCGCACACCCCTGATCCAGCCTTACGCACAACCATGATCCAGCCCGTGCGCATACCCCTGATCCAGCCCGTGCGCATACCTCTGATCCAGTCCTTGCGCACACCCCTGATCCAGCCTAGCGCACAACCCTGATCCAGGCTAGCGCGTACCCCTGATCTAGCCTTACGCACGATGCAGATCCAGCCTTACGCACGACCCTGATCCAGCCTAGCGCACACCCATGATCCAGCCTTACGCACGACCATGATCCAGGCTAGCGCATACCCATGATCCAGTCCTTGCGCGTGATCCAGTTCCAGCAATGCGGCGTACTCCCTCCCGATGTCTGAAACTTGTCGCGGCAGGGCAGGCGGGCGCACCGCAAAAACATTTTCCGCAGTTCCCCGCCGGAGAAACCTGACCGCTAAAACACATATCAGAAATATAAAACCATTGCCTTCTTAGCGGTCAGGGTTCATAGGCGGATTCTTAAGGAGTTTTTGCGGTGCGCCCGCCTGCCCTGCTGCGGCGATTAGCAGGGTTCATAGGCGGACTCTTAAGGAGTTTTTGCGGTGCGCCCGCCTGCCCTGCCGCGGCAAATCTCAGGACTCCAGATAGTCAATCTTCCCCTCGCCCAAAGCCTTTAAAATCCGCCGCTTGATTTCGCCGTCACCGCCATCCACAAATTCCGCTATCCTGCTGCGCATATCGCGCCTTTTGGAGTTTTGACCGTAGGGGCAGGTGCAGGAGGCTTTTAAAATGTTTTGTTCGGCGGCGCACGCGATGACCCTCTTTTCCTCAATCATGGCAAGCGGGCGGATCAGGCTGACGGGGTATTTGCGGTATTTAAGAAGGATAGGCATCGCCATAAGTTCTCCCTTGGAACAGAGGTTCATAAAAAATGTTTCGATGATGTCGTCAAGGTGATGACCGAGGGCGATCTTGTTAAAACCGTTTTCCACCGCGTATTTTAAAAGTTCCGTCCGCCTTTGGGTGGAACACCAGTAGCAGTTCATCTTTTCGTCTTCCTTGAGCCTGCCGACGACCGGCACAAAAAGGTCGGTAAGGGGGATACCCCATTCTTCCAGCCTTTGCGCGAGAAGGGCTTTCTTACAGCAGGCGCAGAAATCGGTGCTTATGTGAATAGCGGCAAGTTCATAGTTGAATTTAAGAGCGGGCCTTATTGCCGAAAGCGCCCACGCGAGGACGCTTGAATCCTTGCCGCCGGAAACCGCGATTAGGACGCGCTCTCCCTCCCTGATAAGGGAACGTTCCATCACTGCCTTCACCGTCAGTTTTTTTACAAGTTCGCACGCGCTTGTCTTCCTGAAAAATCTTGACCCCATTCACAACCCCGTAATATCGCGTAACACAAGGCTTGCCAAAAGAAACCCCGCCGCCGCCGTAACCGTAACGATGCTTCCATTCACGATTTTCCCCTGTGCAAGTACAGGCTCATTTGTGCGCGCAAGCCGCTCGTTTGAATAGACAACGGTGAATGTCGAGGAAAAGCCGCGCTTGCGAAGCCCCTGCCTGACAAGCCGCGCCAAGGGGCAGCCCTCGGTTTTCCAGACGGACGCTGCCTTTATCCGTGAAGGGTCCATTTTCAGCGCCATACCCATTGATGAAAAGAGGGTGACTCCCGCGCCGTGTACTGTCTCAATTAGATCAAGTTTATGTTTCAGTGTGTCTATTGCGTCTATCACATAACAGGCGTTTTCTATGCCGAAGGTTGCTGCGTTCTCACGGCGGAAAAGCTCGTCCCACGCGGTTATCTCGCAATCAGGGTTGATCTCCAACAACCGTTTTTTTAACGCGGCAGCCTTCGGCAGTCCAATGGTAAGGGTAGTAGCCTCTACTTGACGGTTTACATTTGAAGCGCACACAGTATCCGAATCGACGATGCCGATTTTCCCAATCCCCGAACGGACAAGCGCCTCCGCCGCCCAACTCCCAACACCCCCCGCGCCGAATACCAGCACGTTCGTACGTGCCAGTTTTTCCAATCCCTCATCCCCGGTGATAAGGGCGAGCCTTTCAAATATGGGGTTAGTGTTCATAACTTATTATACTTGCTTTTCCATTTGCTTTATAAGGCTTGCCATATCTTTCGGCAGCGGCGCTGTGAGGGTTTGCGTATCGGGCAGAGTCAATTCATGAGAGTGAAGTCCAGGCCTTGACAGCAGCGGCTTTTCTTCATGAGGATCGCCCCTCCAGTTATTTTTGAATGACGAAAGTTTGACTGGCGTTTCCTTCCCGTATAGCCCGTCGCATACTACAGGATGACCAAGTGCGGCGGCGTGTACTCTTATCTGGTGTATTCTTCCCGTTTCAGGCCGAGCTTCAAGCACGCTGTAATTTCCTGCGCTGATCAAGCGGATAAAATGTGTGAGCGATTCCTTTCCACGGTATTTGTCGATGATTGTCATGTGCTTTTTATTTCCGTTTGGAACGAGCGCAAGATCGCATGTTGTTTCCTTCCATGCCGGGCGTCCGTGTACAATAACAACGTAACGTTTTGCGACAAGCCGCTGTTCAAAGGCAAGGGAAAGCGCGCGGTGAGTTTCCCTGTCCCTGGCGAAGACGACAAGCCCTGACGTTTCCCTGTCAATGCGGTGTACAGTGTATATTTTCGGCAGTTTCATGTCACGCTCAAGGAGTCTGTCCAGTCTTTCCTTCGATTCATCCCATCTGTCGCCGCCCACGGAGATACCCGGCGCTTTGTTCACAGCGATAAAACGTTCATTCTCAAAAATAACAGTGTACGGCGGTAATATTTTCATAGACAATTTTGTTAGTTGCTATATTTTCCTTGAACCCGGCTTCACGGCGGGGATTCCCTTTTTGCAAAGTTCGCACTCTGAAACGTCCCAGTTTCCGGCGTCAAGTTTTACCGCGGGATAAAAAGGCCACGGAACTTCCGCCGCGCCTTGAGCGCGTCTGTCTACGACACATGCGAGACCGGCTATTACAGCTCCGTTCTTTTCAAGAGCCGCGGCGCACTCCATGTAGGATTTTCCGGTGGTGACAACATCCTCTACAATAAGGACGCGCTGTCCCTGTAGAAGCTCAAATCCGCGCCGCAGTGCCATCGCGCCTGTATCGTCGCGTTCTGTAAAAATCGCGGGTGTCGCGAGTTGTCTTCCCAATTCCCATGCGGCTATAATTCCGCCCATCGCGGGACCTGCGACAACATCAACTTTCAGTTTTCCGGCTTTAATATCGCCGCTGATTTTTCGCGCTACAGGTTCAAGAGCGTCCCGCGCCTTGTCAGGGTATTGCAAAAGTTTCGCGCACTGAAAATACCTGTCGGAATGTCTCCCTGAACTTAAAAGAAAGTGTCCCTCAAGCATCGCCCCTGATTCCCTCAGCAGTTCAATTATCTTTTCCATAAAATCACTCCCTAATTGAGATTTCGTTAATAGCTGATAGACCGGTTTTATTCATATAACGGTCTATTCCGTCGATAATTTCACCCATTGTCTGCGGACGGGCAAATGTCGCGGAGCCGACCTGTATTGCCGCTGCGCCCGCCATTAGAAACTCAAGCGCGTCATTCGTACAGGCAATTCCGCCAATTCCAACAATGGGTATCTGTGATTTCGCGTCCTTCAGCGAATCGAAAAGTTCCCAAACCATTCTAAGAACGATGGGCTTTATGGCCGGTCCCGAAAGGCCGGCGATAATGTTGTCAAAGACGGGCTTTCGTTTTTCCGTGTCGATTGCCATTGCCTTGAATGTGTTTACAAGCGAAAGCGCGTCCGCTCCCGCCTTTACGCAGGTGACAGCCACAGCAGAAAGTGACGGGGCGTTAGGTGAAAGTTTAACCATCAGCGGCTTGGCGGTGCATACTCTGCGGACTGCCGCTACAAGGACGGCGGCTGTTCCTGGGTCCAGCCCGAAAGCCATTCCTCCGGCTTTTACATTGGGGCATGAGATGTTAAGTTCTATCATGTCAACTGAAGAGTTGTTAAGCAGAACTGCCCCTTTTATGTATTCGTCAGTCGACGCTCCCGAAAGGTTCGCGATGACAGCGGGTCCCAATTGCCTGAGTTGCGGCAGTTCCTTTTCAATAAACACGGATACGCCGGGGTTTTCAAGCCCTATTGAATTTATCAAACCTGATGGAGTTTCCCAGATTCTGATTCCGGTGTTTCCTGACCTTGGCGTCATTGTCAGTCCCTTGGTGCAGATACCCCCAAGGAGCGATACGTCAATTATACTTGAATACTCGCTTCCATAGCCGAATGTACCTGAAGCGGCGATAACTGGATTTTTAAAACACACTCCCGCGATATTGACCGACAAGTCAGGTTTGTTTTTATTTGTTTCACTCATCGAAGATCAACTCCCCTGCGGAAAAAACAGGACCGTCTACACAGCATCGCAGGTTACCTTTCGCCGTGCGTACCGTACAGCCAAGACACGCGCCGACGCCGCACGCCATCCGCCGTTCCAATGACACATAACAGGCGACGCCCCTCGCTTCACACTTTTTCATTACGGCTTTTAACATTGGCTCTGGTCCGCAGGTTAATATCGCGCTGTAGCTTTCCGGTTCAAAGAGAAAATCCACGATACGTCCGCCCAGCGCGTTTCTGCCGTCCTCGGCGGAGACAACGAGTTTTTTTGCGTATAACGCGCCGCCCAGCATTGCGTTTTCTTCCTCTTTTTGCCTGAAACCGCCTCTAAAGCCGGCGTAAAAGTGAAAATTGTAATCCGGTTTTTCAGATACAAGGGCGGCAAGCGGGGCAATTCCAACGCCGCCGCCGACAAGGGCAGCGATGCCGTTTTCAGGCAAAAAATCAGCCCAGGTATTTCCAAGAGGGCCTGTTAACTGCGCTTTTTCACCTGTGTTCATTTGCGAAAACTCATCCGTCCCTATCCCGCGTCTTGCAATCAGGAACTTGACCGTATTTTGCGCCTCGCTGTAATCAAAAACACTGATAGGCCGCGGTAAAAAAACCGAACTGCGTAAGGGCTTAACCATAAAAAATTGTCCAGCTTTCGGCGCGTGCCCTTTCCACGAAAATTGCAGAATAAAAACCTCACCGTTGACATGAGTATTACCGACAAGTTCGCAGACAAGGCTTTTCGCAAAACCGCCGTCAGTCATAATAACGCTCCAAACCAGATAATATAGAGGCCCCCAACGGAATACCAAAGATGATAAGAAAAGAATACTACATTGGAATAGATGTGCGCAAGGATACCAGTAGAATATGATGGAAAGTTTGCGATAAACTGAAGACGGGGCAAACAGTTGCAGGGAACATTTACAAACGCAGGACAGACAGTGCGCTTAAGAAAGGGGAAACAATATGACTTTAATTAAAGATAAAATTGGGCTTGACGCTACGGTAATTAAAATCATCGCCATCATACTGATGGTATTCGATCACGTCTATCAAATGTGGGTTCCGGTAGGGGCTCCGGTATGGTTGAAATGGCTTGGGCGGCCTGTTTTCCCGATGTTCCTGTTCGTTATGGCGGAGAGTTTTTACTACACCCGCAGCCGCAAAAAATTCCTGATAAGGCTGCTTCTGGCGGCCTGTTTTATGTCCGTTTTCAATGTAGTATTATCGACCATTCTGCCAAATCCCTACCCCAACGTGGTACTGATGAACAGCGCCTTTATGACGTTTTTCGTGGCGGGGCTTTATATGCTGTTCTGGGATATGTTAGTTGCCGGAATAAAGGAGAAGAAAGCCGGGAAAATTATTGGGTCTGTACTGCTGTTTTTAGTGCCTGTTTTAACCGCGGCCCCTGTTTTTTTAATGGCGGGGCTGGCAGGTAAAATACCGCTTTGGCTTTTTCGAATTCTGCTTACAGTGGGCATGGCGATCCCCAGCATTATGACTGCGGAAGCCGGCGCTATTATGGTTCCGCTTGCGCTGTTGTTTTACGCGCTAAGGAAATGGCGATGGGCGCAGATTGCGGCTTTGGCGGCGGTTACAGTGGTGGAATTGGCGCTGGATTTAAGTGCGGGCAGGGTCATATCAATACAATGGATGATGATATTCGCGGTGATTCCCATTCTGCTTTACAACGGCGAAAAGGGGCGCGGCATGAAATACTTTTTCTATATTTTCTACCCCGCGCATATTTACATTTTGTATATAGCCGCGACGCTCTGGGGGTATTGATAACTACGGACAGCTTGGAGTTATACGAAAAAAAAGAACAGTCGTTCCGTAGTTAATAATTTTTTGTATTAATCATTTTCAACAGCCTCTCTTATTTCATCGCGCATTTTGATTGCGGCGTTTCTTGCGGCTTGGGCGGCAAATGAGTTATCCGCGTTTTTATGATCCGCGCCTTCCTTCTGCCATGCGGTGATTATTGAGCGGGAGGCGTTTACCACTCCGCCGTTTCCGTTACGCAGAAGAAGCGCCGCGTCCCTGGCGCCGCCGCCTTGCGCGCCGTAACCGGGGATCAGGAAGAAAAGCGTTGGATAATTTTTTCTAATTTCAGCGGCTTCCTCTCTTTCTGTGCAGCCGATTACGGCGCCGAATAACCCGTATCCGCAATTACAGTGATGCTGTTCGGCAAGTTCGGCAAGTTTATCTCCCACAGCGTGATACAACCGCCTTACGGAAGCGGGCTTTTGTCCGTTGTCAATGCCGCCCGCCAGTTCCAAATACTCAAAGTCCTTCATTCCCGGGTTGCTTGTCCTGACAAGGACAAAGGCTCCCTTGCCGAGCGTTTGCGCTTCGGTAAGCCAGGGCTGGATAGAGTCCATGCCCATGTAGGGGCTGAGCGTAACGAAATCGGCTTCAAAATCGCCGGAAAAGTGGGCTTTCGCGTAACGGCGGGCGGTATCGGCGATATCGCCCCGTTTTATGTCGGCGATAACAATACTCCCCTTTTTACGGATGTACTTTAAAGTTTCCGCATAACAGATAAGTCCCGCCGTTCCCATTTCTTCGTAGCAGGCAATTTGCACCTTGTAACAGGCCGCAGCGTCAAAAGTAGCGTCTACAAGCGCCCTGTTAAACGCAAGAACAGCCTGCGCGTCGTCCTGGGCTTTGCGCCTTTCTGAAGGCGGGACATAGTCCGCCGCTGTGTCCAGTCCCACGCAGACATGCCCCCTGGACGCGACATCGGTAAATAACCTTTCGACAGCGGGAACGGGTATTACCATTTTTTAAAATCCCCGGTTGAAATAATTTCATCGCAGTATTCGCATCGGTAGGTGCGAAGTTCCGGATTCTCAATGTGAAAAACATGGGTTATATATTTTTCTGTTGAACTGATGCAGCGGGGGTTTTTGCAGACAAGCACATTCTCGACTTTTTCGGGAAGCTGGAGTTTTATCTTGCGTGTTACGCGCTCATTTTCAATAATGTTCACCGTAATATCAGGATCAATAAGTCCCAGAACATCAAGGTTTATGGAAATGGTATTATCAATTTTAATAATGTCTTTTTTGCCGCTCTTTCCAGAGTTGGCGTTTGCTACAAAGGCGACCACATAGGGAACCCTGTCAAGCCCAAGCCAGTTAAAAATCCTTATCCCCTGTCCCGCCTTGATATGATCGATTACAATCCCGTTTTTTATTTCGTCAATATTTATCATATTACACCTTGCCTTAATTTATCCAACTGTTGTCAGACACCTACACCCAGTATTGAAACCAACAGCGCCATGCGGATGTACATTCCGTATTTTGCCTGTGTGAAATACGCGGCTCTTGGATCGTTATCTATCTCTACGGATATTTCATTCACCCTGGGAAGGGGATGGAGAACGATCATCCTGTCCTTGCCGGCGGATATTTTATCTTTATTAAGTACATAGGTATCCTTCAGGCGGATATAATCCTCCTCGTTGAAAAAGCGTTCCCGCTGAACCCTGGTCATGTAGAGTACGTCAAGTTCCGGCATTACCTCTTCAAGATTTTCGCTTTCGTTGAAATGGATATTTTGTTTCTGAAAAAGATTCTTAATATATTCGGGAAGGACAAGTTCCGCGGGTGAGATAAAGATCATTCTGATTTTCTCATAACGGGAAAGGGCTTTCGCAAGCGAATGTACTGTTCTGCCGAATTTCAGATCGCCGCAAAAACCGACGGTAAGATTGCCGATTTTTCCAAGGAGCCGCCTGATGGTAAGAAGGTCGGTCAATGTCTGGGTAGGGTGGTGGTGTCCTCCATCGCCGGCGTTAATGATTGGGACCGAAGAATAACGGGACGCCAACAGGGCCGCTCCTTCTTTCGGGTTTCTCATGACAATGGCGTCCGCGTAACAAGCCGCCATACGGATTGTATCAGCAAGGCTCTCTCCCTTGACGGCGGAACTTGAGCCGGGTTCGGCAAATCCAAGGCAGCTTCCGCCAAGGCGCAGCATTGCCGCTTCGAAGCTCAGGCGTGTTCTGGTGCTTGGTTCAAAAAAAAGTGTGGCAAGGAGCCTGCCGCGGCAGCTTTCCCGAAGGTATTTTTCGTCTTTTTCAATCTTTTCCGCCAGTGTAAACAGGTCTTCCATCTCATCAAGTGAGAAATCTTCCGGCTCAACCAGGGATCGTCCTATCAGCATTTAATCTCCCTTTAAGCCGCGCAAGCGGCGACGTAAATCGAAGTTGCCGCAACGCGGCAACAAAACCTCCATAAAAATTTAAAAAAAACCGCCCTCAAAGGCGGTTTTACAGCAGGATTAAATTTTTACACAGCTTACGATCATCATGGCTGAATTATATCAGGAATGGCTTTTTTTTACAAGCGGATCATAATACACTGTCAAGTCTATTGTTTTATAAAACCCAGGACCTGCATTATATCTGCGTTAAGTTCGTGGATGGTAATTCGCGTTTTATCCCTGGGTATAAAATTTGACTTGGTAATAGTGATTATTATATTTACAACCATATCGTCCTCCGCAATTTTGCAGAGCCATGTTCCATAAAAATCAGTTTGTTTTTCATGAATAACTCCTTTACCTGGATGATACCCTTATCACGATGCCGCCGGTGCATAAAAAAAGCGGCATAGCGCTTAACTATGCCGCCGCTTTGGGGAGTGGAGGATTCGAACCTTCGAAGGCTGAGCCAACAGATTTACAGTCTGCCCCATTTGACCGCTCTGGAAACTCCCCGTTATTAAATATCAATATCTATTTATACAGAAAAAAATAAATATTGACAAGTAGTTTTCCGCTTTTTTATCTTCTTGTTCCTGAAATGCCTTCGGCGGCCCATGTGGTGATTACTTCAAGGCGCTTGGCTATGGCGGAGGGCATGTGGATCCTTGAAGCGACAAAATCTGAAACATCCGCTCCGGCAATGCTGTAAATTAAAACCCCTTCGTTAATAGGCTCAAAATAAAGCTGGGCGGTAAATCTACCCTCTCTTATTACAGGAATCAGAAAATAAGTCAAATTCCTGAAGTTGGTCAGGCTGTAACACAATCCGTTTTGATTTAACGACATTTCGCCTCGGTAATACGAATTCCCGAAGTTGGAATCTTTCAGGCGTATAAAGACAGTTTCAGTCCGGGGAAGGGTTCTTGCCGGAGGGGGATCGGGAATCGCGGTTGTCTGCCTCTCGCTCCTGATACGGGTCGCGTCTTCAAACAGGGGAATAGCCTGATTTCTTGTCTCCGAGTTGTACAGCCGTCCGCTCAGATCGCGGATATTCCCCAACGCGTTGTACACATCAAGAAGGGTTACAGAACCGGGAGCCCCCGGAATTACCAAAATGGATTCTACAATATAGCCGGGATTCTTGCTCATAACGCCGTTGATTATTTGAATATCTATCCCGGCTCTTGTACCGCCGCCGATTAACTCAAACCCGCTTGATCTTTCACCTGATCTTACATAACCGGATTCACTGAATGCCGCGTTTCTGGTATCCTGGCTCAAGTTCGGGAAAATATCATCAAAGCCGCGCTGCGCAAAAAGATGAATGACACATAACATGAAAAAAAATACGGCAAAGATTGTTCTTTTTCGCATTTAATACGCACCCTTTCCGATAAGGACAACGCCAAAAGTTTTAAAGATGATCCACAGATCCAGCCAAACTGACCAGCTTTGCAGATAATATGAATCGTATGTAACCCGATCGCGATAATCTGTATCCGATCTTCCCGAAACCTGCCAAAGACCTGTTAATCCCGGCTTGATCGAAAAAATCCTGTCGTAATCTTCTCCGTATTTTTTTACCTCATCATCTACTATAGGACGTGGTCCTACCAAACTCATTTCCCCTTTAAGAATATTTATCAACTGGGGAAACTCGTCCAGACTGGTACGCCGCAAAAACTTTCCCAGACTTGTTATTCTTGGATCATTTTGAAGTTTCTGGTTTTTCTCCCATTCCGTTTTAATTGCCGGATCTGATTCAAGCATTTTTGTTAGCCGCTCTTGCGCGTCAATGACCATAGAGCGGAATTTGTACGCGTAAAAATGTTTTCCGTCCTTGCCCAGCCGTTTGTGTTTGTATAACACAGGTCCCGCGGAGTTGATCTTGATTAAAAACGCGATCAACAGAAGAAAGGGAAGGATCAAAATACCGCCGGTGATTACAAGGGCAAGATCCATAAAACGCTTGATTCCCCAATTCCAGTACATGTTGAGTTTATTGCTTGTTTCAATGCCTAAAACTCCGTTAAAGTCCCGTACTGACATCCAGATAGTTGAAATATTAAAAAAGTTTGGAATTAGCACATTATAGCGGAACGCGGAAACGGAAGAGTTAATTAGAAGTTTCAGTTTTTTAGCGTCAATCTCCGGCATTGCGATAATCGCCATTTTAATGTTGTACCGTTTTACTATTTCAGGGCCGATGGATGTGTCATGAATTATTGGAATGTTCATGTATTCGTCATCACCGTTGGGGTTATCGTCCAGGAAGAGGACTGGAATATACCCGCTTCTGATGCTTCCAAGAAGACATTCGGCGACAAGCTTTCCTGTACTGTCCGAACCGTATATCACGGTGGGAATGCCTCCAAACCTTGTTTTGTGCAGAAACAGGTGAGTTAAGCTCCTCATGGTAAGAAGGATTATTGTGGAGAAAGTACAGCTTATAATGAACGCGGTATTTATGGAGTCCCAAACCTCATGTTCAATGACGCGTGACATGATAATGCCGCCGTAAGCCAATACCGAGCCAAAAAAGAACCTTCTCATTTCCTCGGAAGGAGCCAATGAAATACCCGGATACAAATGGAAAATTTGAAATACAGGTATGAAGACAATCAGATACGGCCAGTAAGTTATAAATGACTTGAAATTGATACTGCCGTAATCCATGATGAAGCCGTAGATTCTGACCCAGAAAAAACCCCATCCGAACGACAACAGGACAGCCAAAAGATCGGAAACAATAAAAGATAAAGAAGTAAGAGCCGAACTTGTCCGGCGGTACCTCCTCCGATACCAGATGTCAAAGTCTGAAAGAGTCATATATAAAGAATATTATATCCGCTTTTTTTCATCAAGAACACGGCGTACGCGTTCAATAAAAGCAGCCTTGGAAAATTGTTGAACATGAACATTAAACAATTCGCGGGTTTTAAACGTTACTTCATTTTGTTCAAAACGCTCCATTGCTACGATAAGGGACTGGGGCGTCTGTTCATCGAAAAAAAGGCCGGTAACGTTTTCCTTCACGGTTTCAAGCGCGCCGCCGTCCCGGTAGGCGATAACCGGGCAGCCTGCGGCATTGGCTTCTATAGGAACCAACCCCAAATCCTCAATGCCGGGGTAGAGCAGGGCGCGGGCTTCGGCAAAAAGTTTGACTGCCTCCTCATCGGAAACCCTTCCCGTAAAGCGTACCAAGCCTGTTTTTTCGAATATTCTTCTATCTTTTTTTTTGACGCCTGCTCCGGCGACGACCAGTTTTCGCCCGGATTTTACGCAGGCTTCGATGGCAATATCCACCCGTTTGTAACCGGTTATCTGACCGAAGAACAGGTAGTAATCGGACGGCTTTCGTTCTACGTTGAGAAACTGTTCTATGGGAGCGGGACCGTAAACTACTTCCGCTTCCCGGTTGTAAACGCGCCTGATTCGTTTGGCAACAAAGGCTGAGTTTGTGATAAACCGATCAACAAGATTGGCGGAAGTAATATCCCATAACCTTAAAGACGGGATCATGCGTTTCATGAAAAAGCGGACGACAAGATTGGTTCCTTTGAAATACTCATGGTACATATCCCACAGGTAGCGCATGGGGCTGTGGCAGTAGCAGATATGATACGCGTTTGGAGCGGGAACGATGCCCTTTGCGGGTCCCGCTTCACTTGAAATTACAAGATCGTAATCCTGTAAATTAAAATCCATTAGGGCATTTGGCATCAGGGGCATGTAAAGCTGATAGAGTTTTTTCGCGAAGGGCAGGCGGTTTATGCGTGAGGTGAAAACACGCCTGTCTTTTATTAAAGCACAAACCGCCTTGGGATTGTAAACGTGGGTGAAGATATCGGCTTCAGGAAACATTTCAAGCAGGGCTTCGATTACTTTTTCCCCGCCGCGCATGTTTACGAGCCAATAGTGAACGATTGCCGTTTTCATTATAAATCACTCATGATCAGACTTTTTTCTAAAAACCGCGTATTTTGAAAAAATAAAATTAATCACCATACCTGCGGCAATACCAAATGCCTGGGCGATGAATTTATAAGGTAATGTCCAGCGCAGCAAAATCAACTGCATTACGGCGATATTTACAGCCAGACCAAGCAGCGAACTTGCGGTAAACATGCCCCATCGTTTCAGCGACAATTTATTGCCTGATGTATGTTTTTTGAATGACCAAAGGTGGTTGATGATATAATTTTGAGTTACCGCGATTAGAAAACATCCAACGCTTACCGGAATTTCGGGTAAGTTCAGGATGTCCGCGAATAAAAAGAATATTGCCAAATTTGTTACAGTTCCAAGTCCGCCCGTTATTGCAAACTTAATGAACTGATCAAGGCCGGTTTCAGGACGGCCGCTTTTTCTTATTTTCCAGATATTGAAAAGAGCCTCAAGGAGAATCTTTTTTGACATTTTTGATTTGCCCTGCTTACGGTCTGGAAAGATTATTGGAATTTCCGCTATACTGCACCCCGCCGCAAAAGCTTTGTATTTCATTTCAATCTGGAATGAATATCCCCTCGAAATGATCCCCTCCAATCCGATTTTTTCCAGTGCGCTTTTACGCCACATATTAAAACCGCCGGTCAGATCTTTGACAGGGCAGCCAAGCACCACGCGGGAGTACAGCGAACCGCCCTTTGAGATAAGGTTGCGAAGCATCGTCCATCCTTCAACTCCGCCGCCCTTTATGTTTCTGGAGCCTATTACTACATCATGAGTTTTTATTTTTTCCAGCATTTCGGGAATATACTTTGGATTATGGGAAAAGTCCGCGTCCATTTCAAGAAACACATCGTAGTCACGGCTCATGCCCCAGTCAAACGCGGCAAGATATGCCTGTGCCAGACCCTGCTTGCCTGGTCTTTTTAGCAGATGGAGCCTGTCAGGATAATGTCCTGCAAGCTGTTCTACTACCGCCGCTGTTCCATCGGGAGAGTTGTCGTCGATTACAAGTATTTGAGCATCCGGCGGAACATTTTCAAACACCAGTTTGATAAACGGCTCTATATTTTCGATTTCGTTGTATGTAGGGACGGCGATTAATAATTTCATTCAAAACCTCTATAAAAGATATTAAGTAATATTTTGTACAACATAGTCAAGTTAAATTTTGTAATATTGTTGAAGCGGTTTTTTGAAAAGTATATTTTTGTAACAGGTTTTCGGGAAGGAAAACAGTCTTGGGCGCCTTATTTAAAAGCAAATCCAGCATTTTTTCTTTCAAGTCTTTTGAATTTCCTGCGCTGAAAAATGTTACGGGAAAACCGGCGTAAATCTCTTTTAGTACCGGAATATCCGAAATAAGCGCGTTGGTGCCAAGAACCATCGCTTCAAGCGGCGGAAGGCAGAAGCCTTCATAAAGTGAAGGCTGTACTAAAAGCGATGCTGTACAAAGATGTTCCATCAGTTTTTCATCTGAAAGGAAACCTGTAAAGGAAACGGCATCCGCGCCGATTGACTCAATCTTTCGCGTAATTGTGTTATCTGAAGTACGGAAATTTTCTTTTGAGCCGATGATAATTAATTGATGGGGAAGACCGTCTCTTTTTGCGAGGCAAAACGCGTCAAGAAGATAATCAAGCCCTTTGTGTTTTTTTATATTTCCTATAAAGACAATAGTTTCTTTTTTTTGTATATTGCAAACGTTTGCCCTGTACGCAAGGAACGCAGGTTGAATTGCCGAGTGAGTAACAACAACAGGCTTTTCTGTCCCTAAATGATGTTCTATTCTGGATTTTGAGAACTCGGAAACTGTAAAAATTTTTCGCGACTTTTTATACGCCCTTCGGAAAAACCACATACGCGCGGCAAGACCGGCTTTTGACGAAAGCTCCGGCATATCTGGAAAAATAATATCGTGGATAGCAGTATAAATGGGGATTTTTATGCCGCCGGGAACGTTAAAAAAAGGCGAGAAGTAAGCGTCAGCCCTGTTGATTTGCCCTGTTATTTTCGCGGGGAAGAATTCTTTTACCGAAAAAGGTTTCGTTTTATATTCAATTATCTTGACATTTTTTGAAGTGAAAGATTGTAATTGCGCAATGTTTCCCAGAAGTAAAAAATCATTTCCTGATTGCAGAAAAAAGGGAAGGATACCGCGCAGGTATACCCCAACCCCGCTTGCGTCTAACATCCGGCAATCAATAGCGATGATCATTTTTCCGCCAAGTATCAGCAAAATCTTTTAAAGATGAAAAAGATTGAACGTCAAGACCGGAAATGGTTTCTTTGTTTTCTTCTTTGCCGCCTGTAAGAAAGACAGGCTTACAGCCTGAGTTTATTCCGGCCAGCATATCGCGTTTATCGTCGCCTGCCATGTATGATTGTGAAAGGTCGATGTTGTATTTTTCCGCCGCTTTTAAAATCATCCCCGGTTTAGGCTTGCGGCAGTCACAGTCGATTTTATACTCGGGCCGCTCTCCTTCAAACCCCTTGTCAGGGTGATGCGGGCAGTAAAACAAATCGTCAATGTACGCGCCGTGTTTCCCGAGATCAGTTTCCATTTTCATGTGAATAAGATCAAGCGTCTGAAAATCAACTTCACCGCGGGCAATTACAGGCTGGTTGGTAATGACAATGGCAAGAAAACCGAGGCTGTTTATTTTCTTTATCGCCTCAGCCGCGCCTTCTATTAACTCAAACTGTTCCGGTTTTGTTACAAAATTATTTTCTATAAGAACATTGATAGTCCCGTCCCTGTCAAGAAAAACGCACTTTTGTTTTGTTTTCAGGTTTTTGCCGTGTACAATGCCCTTCTCAATATCGGACGTAACTTGCGCATAACGTTCCGGCGTGCCCATGTCTTTGATATATTCGGGAGTGGAGTATGCGAAAATTTTTCCAGCTGAAATTGAGGGTTTCAGCATATCGCGGTCAAGGTCGATTTTCTCCTTTGATTGCGGACAATTTTCAAGAAAATCTGCTGACAGGATGTGAACACCGGCGTTTACCTGGTTTTTGTACCATTTGCGCTCCTCCTCTTTGTTAAGCCAACTTGTTACCTGACTATTGTTGTTAGTTGTAATAAGGGCACTGTCGAAGGGGTGGCTGTTTGGATGAACGGCAAGCGTAGCATGAGCATTTTTCTCTTTATGAAAGCCAATCATGCGTGAGAAATCCATATCAAAGATAACATCGCCGTTTAATAAAATAAAGTCATCTGACAGGTTTTTTAGTTTATACAGCGCCCCGGCAGTCCCCAGCGGCTCCGTTTCGGTAAAGTAAGAAATGCCGCATCCAAAACGGCTGCCGTCGCCAAAATAATCTTTTATATACTGGCCGAGATGTCCGATAACAAGGATAATTTCAGTCAGGCCGTTCTCTTTCAGACAGTCAATCTGATGTTCAAGAATTGGTTTGCCGCAGATTGGGATCATCGGTTTGGGAATATCGGCGGCTATTGATGTGGCGCGTGTTCCCTTTCCGCCTGCCATTATTACTGTCTGCATTAAAAGAAGTGTTCCTCCAGCATCATGCACAAAAGGTGATATACAGGTAAGTGCAATTCCTGAATTTTCCATGTCTCGGTTTCGGGAACGCGGATACACACATCGGCAAACTTTTTCAGGTTTCCCCCACCTACTCCGGTAAGCGCGATTATTTTTAATTTTTTTGCCTTTGCGACAGCGGCGGCATACAGCACATTTTTTGAATTGCCGGAGGTGGATATTGCAAGTAACACGTCGCCCTCTTTTCCGTAACCATATACCTGCTGGGCAAATGTGATGTTGCCGTCAATATCGTTTATGCACGCGGTATTAAGCGAAGCGTGACCGGAAAGGGCAATTGCGGGCAGACCAGGTTGAAGGCGAGGAATAAGGTATTGGGCAATTTCCCCGTCAACTGCGGCAACCTCTGTTATAAACGAGTCGGGAAGCTCTCTTTTTTTTGCAAAAGTTTTCATCAGTTCACCGGCAATATGTTCCGCGTCGGAAGCGCTGCCGCCATTTCCCGCTATCAATAATTTTCCGCCGTTACTGTACGAATTGACAATAATGTCAAAAGCCGCCCTTATATCGTTCTTTGCGGATTCAAGTTTCGGATAACGTTCGATTAATTGTTGTAAATAGTCCATGCCTGTGTTCCTGTTTCGGTAAAGCTGGGCGTAAGCACCATGCCCTGTTTTTCTTTTAAAGCGCGGATAAGTTCGATCCTCTTGCAGGGGTTGCAGTAGATCATCATAAAACCGCCGCCTCCCGCGCCTGAAATTTTCGCCGATTCCGCGCCGTTGTCCAACGCGAACTGGTAAAGCTCATCCAAAAATGAATTGGAAATTGAGGCTGCGGCGTTTTTCTTCGCAAGCCATCCCTGCAAAAGACAGTTTGAAAATCCCTTAAAGTCTCCTTTTAACAAGGCTTCCTTCATAAAAACCGCCTGTTTTTTCATTTCATGCATACTTTCAATATTTTTGCTATCGCCTTTTTGGGTGTGTTGAATCTGTTCGCTGATTATATTAGCGCTTTCTCTTGAAACGCCTGTGTAGAATAAAACAAGCGAAGCCTCTATTTCGTTTCTGATCCATCGTTTAAGCCTGAGCGGATTTACAATAACGCGCTCATTTTCATAAAACTCCATAAAGTTAAAGCCGCCGAATGTCGCCGCGTACTGATCCTGCTTGCCGCCCGCAAGCCCTATGTCTTCACGCTCAATTTTGTACGCAATGGCGGCAATGTCGTATTCGCCTAACGGGAGATTAAGCCATTCCACAAAAGCCTTGATAATGGCGACAACCATTGTAGATGAAGAACCGAGCCCTGAACCCGCCGGAGCGTCTGAATAAGTTGTCATCTTAAAAGAAAGCGGCTTAATTTTGAAATCGGCGATGACGCGGTTGTAAATACCCGTATGCAGGGGCAGAGCAGAGGAGAGCGGAAGTTTTTCGGCGGCGGGATATTCCTCCCTTTTGTTTAAATCGGCGGCGACAAACTCCACCTTGCCGGAATCGTTCGGCTCAATTGTACAGTAGGCGTACATGTCTACCGTGGCGTTTAGCACATAACCGCCGAAACGGTTATAGTAGGTTGCGATGTCGGTCCCTCCACCTGCAAGACCTAATCTAAGCGGCGCTTTGGAACGGATTGTCATATTCATTGATTAACCCTTACCCAATTTTCAGAATCAAAAATATTCTCTTTGACAAAAACCCATTGGTTATTATTTATATTGAATGTATTTTTTTTGTGATTATATGGCTGCCATAGATGGTTAATCGTAATATATACTCCGTCAGCTTTTGAATTTTCACGTAGTGATTTTCCGGTAAAAGGGTTTATTGTTTCAGATACACCGTCAAGCGCGAGCATTGGAACATCGGCGTTGGTCATAAAAGACATATCTGTCTGTAAATTACCGTAACTATTAAAGTCTTTGAATAATAATACCGGATTGTATGCTTCGCGCCGTTCATTGGGTACAGAAAGCGGAGTATCGGCAATCTTAGCGTCCATATTGTGGCCGTGATCCGAGACTATAATTATTCTGGTGTTGTCATAAACATTGTTCGCTTTTAATGCGTCAAACCATTCTCCAATTTTGCGGAAAAATGCCATATTGACATTAAAATAGCGGTTGTCGAAAAAGTCACTGCCGCCGGTATCGGATACCGGCTCAAAAAGAATCAATTTATGAGTTGTTTCATTGGTGATTAAAAGAGCGGATGCTCCCGCGGCATCGTATGCTGTCAATTGCGGAAGAAAATCCAATATCGCGTAAGAATCAATAAAATCCTTAAACGGCTCAATTTTCTTGCTGGTAGCCCAATAATTACCGTCGTCGTAAACAATCTTCCTTAAGAACGGCGGTGAAATCCTGAAATACGAAAACCACAGAATGTTCCTTTTAATTTTTTCTCCCGTATCGTCAATCAAATCAAAATTATTATTCGAATACCATAAATCGGTGTACCTTCCAATTGTGTTAAAAGCCTGTATATTTTCGTATTTTTCGTAAATACTGGTATCGCTTATTGAAGCGTAATTGGCCCAGGATGGATCGGTAACGGTAACATGAAAACCTGATTCTGAAAGGAGTTTCGGAATAACCAATAGAGCTTCATTGTGTTTTTCAACCAATGCGACAGAATCCCTGTTGTTCATTTCCATGGGAGTGTATTCATATCCGCCCCAAACAGGAGGTACTCCCGTTATCGTATGCATGGAAAAAGAAAGCGTGTTTGGAAAATATGTAAAACCTGCAAATTGTTCGTATAAACCAGGCTGCGCGTTGAATATAGGTTTAACCAATCCGCTGATGGCCTGATCAGCCATGATAATTATTATATTTTGTTTGTCTTTGGAAAGATGAAATACAGGCTGTATGCTTGATATGTCAGACAGACTTGCTTCTTTTTGGATGGCAAAATTTACATAGTTTTTCTGAATTGAAAAAATATTATAAGCCGAAAATGCGATTAATGATAAAAAGACCATTATACATGATGTATATATAATTTTAATTTTATTCTTGTTTATCAGGAACAGTAAAAGCGCAAGCAGGAATAATGTACATAGAATATTCAATATAGATACTTGTTTTGAAGCATTTAAGGGGCTTAATGAATTTGTAAACGTAAATGTATTACTGATAGCCGAATATTTTCCAAAGAAAACAAAAACATTTAAAAGGGCGACGATCAATATAGCCATAAAAGCGGCGGCTAAAAGCGTCTGCTTTTTTTTATCAAGCATAAAGTAAACGCATAAGGGCCAGAAAATGAATATGCCGCAGGATTTAAAAAACGCGTCAAAAATAAACAATACCGGAGATCGATATGCGTCTATAAAACTGAATTCTTCGGGCGATGAAGCAATTGTCGCTGACGGGATAGAGAGGCCGGCAAGGACTGCAAGCCCCGCGCATAACGAAATAAAAAGCAAAAGCCTCTTTTTATCGTTATTCATTAACGGGGATAAAAAATGATTCTGCAAACGGAAATAAAAATTGGCAATAAAGGGAATGAACGGTATAAAAATACAGAACAATGATAATATTAGCCGTTTTTTTAGCGCACCATCGTTGACAAAAAGCAGATACAAAATAAAAAGGAAAATACAGACACACATAACAAGGTAAAGTAATCTTGCCGGTTTTTTAACTTTATAAAAAATATTTTTTATCAGCGATAAAGCATTATTCATAGTCCAATAAAGAACAAGACCGGAAGGCGAATTGTAGAGTAAAATAAGAAAAACAAAAGCTGTTCCGTAAATCTGCAGCCGATCCCGTAATCCGAGCTGCTTTGTATAAATAGCGCCCGCACAGCAATTTATTAAAGTCATAATTATTGGCAGGATATTTACCGGATAACCGCTGATGTCAAACAACGCGTCAGGTCTGCCAAGATCCGCGATAAAAGATAGGGAAACCCCCTGTAATGCTTCAAGGTGCGTTATAAAATTGTATGCCGCAATAAAAAAGGGAATCTGAATAAGAATGTTTATGGAATTTCTTAATGCATACAGCGGGTGATAACCGTTTTGCCTGTAATATGTTGAAAGGATCATGTATTGTTCATCACCCTTGAATACCTGTTTTATTTTATCAATTTTTGGTTT
>JGI24698J34947_10000322_pt1 | contig 21147 bp, 17 predicted proteins | sample TergutMp193P3_FD_34947 | JGI IMG/M metagenome (IMG submission 34947) | reverse complement strand
GGAATCGAACCGGAGACCTCATGATTACAAGTCAAGTGCTCTACCTGCTGAGCTAAGGCGGCGTTAACCTCTATATCATTAATTGAAAAAAGGTTATAATAGGGCAATTAGTACCACAAACAGTCGAAATAGTCAAGCGAGGATTTTATGGCAAAAGCGTCTGAGGGAATGAATTACGCCCCAAAAGGGAAACCAAAGCCGGTGGTAAAAAAAGGCGAGTTTGCCTTCGCCGCCATCGCCCTGGATCACGGGCATATTTACGGTATGTGCAACGGCCTAACCGAGGCCGGGGCGGATCTCAAATGGGTTTACGACAGCGATCCGAAGAAGGTAAAGACATTTCTCGAAAGGTTTCCACAGGCAAAAAAAGCCCGCAGTGAGGAGGAAATCTTCGGCGACAAAGAAGTAAAACTCGTCGCCGGTGCGGCGATAACATCCGAGCGCTGCGCCCTGGGGCTCAGGGCAATCGCCGCCGGGAAAGACTACTTTACCGACAAAGCCCCGCTCACAAGCCTTGAGCAGTTGAAGGCGGCGAAGCAGGCGGTCAAAAAGCACGGCAGGAAGTACATGTGCTACTACAGCGAGCGGCTCCATGTGGAAAGCGCCATTTTCGCCGGGGAACTCATCGCCGAGGGCGCAATCGGCAAGGTGATTCAGGTGATGGGCATGGGGCCCCACCGCGTGGGAGCCCCCAAGAGCCGGCCGGACTGGTTTTACATAAAAGAAAAATACGGCGGGATCCTCTGCGACATAGGAAGCCACCAGATAGAGCAGTTCCTTTTCTACGCCGGCTGCAAGGACGCGAAGGTGGTCCGAAGCCAGGTCGCCAATTACAACCACCCAAAATATCCCGAGCTTGAGGACTTCGGCGACGCCGTCCTCGTGGGCGACAACGGCGCGACGCATTACTTCCGGGTGGACTGGTTCACGCCGGACGGCCTCCAGAGCTGGGGCGACGGGCGCTCCTTCATCCTCGGGACCGAGGGTTTTATCGAACAGCGAAAGTACCTCAACCTGGGCCTCAAAGGTTCCGGCGGCAACCACCTCTTCCTCGCCAACAAGGAAGGCGAGACTTACTACAACCTCTCAGGCAAAGTCGGCTATCCCTACTTCGGGCAGCTCATCCTGGACTGTATCAACCGCACTGAAAATGCGATGACCCAGGAGCATTGCTTCAAGGCGGCGGAGCTTGCCGTCCTTGCGGAGATGAAAGCGGTCAGGATCGTCTAAAAACTCATACAGGTTAAAGTATTTTCTAAGTTAGAAAGATGATTAACCTGTCAACATTTGTATACAGGCATAGGTAGAATAGCAGCATGAAAATGACAATGCGCTGGTTCGGCAAAAATTACGATCCGGTAAGCCTCCAGAACATCCGGCAGGTGCCGGGCGTTACCGGTGTCGTCTCAAGCCTCTACGGGAAACTCCCTGGGCTGGTCTGGGAAAAGGACGAGATAACCGCACTGAAAAGCGAAGTGGAGAACGCAGGGCTTGCCCTTGCCGGGATTGAAAGCGTCAACATTCACGACGCGATCAAGACCGGCGCTTCCGAGCGGGAGCGATACATCGATAATTACATCGCCACCCTGGAAAACCTTGGCGAGGCGGGGATACGCCTCGTATGTTATAATTTCATGCCGGTCTTTGACTGGATGAGGAGCAATCTGGCGAAACTGCGCGAAGACGGCAGCACCGTTATGAGTTACGAGCAGGCGGTGATCGACTCCATCGACCCCAACGACATGAAGGGCCTTCTGGAACGGCAGTCCAACGGTTTTCCCCTGGCAGGCTGGGAGCCGGAGCGGCTCGCCGCCCTTAAGGTACTCTTTGCTATGTACAGGGATATCGATGAGGAAAAACTGCTCGCAAATTACAAATACTTCATCGAGAGGATCATGCCTGTTTGCGACAGGTACGACATCAACATGGGCGTACACCCCGATGACCCCGCATGGCCGGTATTCGGTCTTTCCCGCATAGCGACTAACCAGGAGAGGCTGCTGCGCCTGATCGGTATTTCGGATAACCCGCACCACGGCGTCACGCTCTGCACGGGAAGCCTTGGCACCGATCCCGCCAACGACATTCCCGCCATCATTCGAAGCCTTAAAGGCCGAATACACTTTGCCCACGTACGGAACCTGCGCCGCCTGGGCCCGCGCGATTTCGAGGAGTCCGCGCATTTTTCCGCCGACGGCTCCCTGGACATGTACGCCATAATGAAGGCGCTTCACCAGACGGGCTTCGACGGCCCCATACGCCCCGATCACGGCAGGACCATCTGGGGCGAGGTCTGCATGCCCGGCTACGGTTTTTACGACAGGGCCCTGGGCGCGTCCTACCTGCTCGGCATTTGGGAAGCTCTTGTGAAAGGGTGAAAAGTCATATTCAAATTATATCTCCAGAACTACCTCATTCTCCGCTTTTAATATTGAAGCGGGGATGTAGTTGCCCTCCACCACGGTTCCGTTCACCGTCAGTTTTTTGCAGCCGCTTTCATGTCCATCCGGATTGTTTACCCTTATATTGAGTTTACTGCCCCGGAAAACTTTTTCCATTGTAAAGGATTTCCAGGATGCGGGAACTGCCGGGGACAGGCGAAGACCGCCAATGTCCGGCCTCAATCCCAGAATGCCCTCCACGCAGCCGACCATGACCGTGCTGGCGGTCCCTGTCAGCCAGTGGACGTGGCTACGCCCCTCGAACGGGCTATCGACGCTTTCGGTAAACTGCGAGTAGACGTATGGTTCCAGGAGACGCGTCTCGGCGATGCCGTTCTGCGCCGACGGGCAGCTCTCAAGGTAGTACTCAAGCGCGCGGCCCCCGCGTCCCAACAGCGCTTCCGCCAGGACAAGCCAGCCTTGCGTCTGAAGGAAGATTGAGCTGTTCTCCTTTGTGCCGGGGTTGAACAGCAGCGCAAGCGCCCCGTCAAATGCGTGCCTTCGGTAAGGGGGGGCCATGAGGCGCGCGCCGTACTTTGTGTTCAGTTCCTTATGCACAAGGTCAAGGACGGCCCTGCCACGCGCCTCATCCGCAAAGCCGGAGATAACCGACCACGACTGCGGGTTAAGCCACACGCTGGCTTCGGGGTCGCCGGGCTTGCCGACAACCACGTCGTTCTCCGTGATGCCGCGCACGAAGCGGTCCGTGTCCCAGCATTTCCCTTCAATGATTTTCCCGAAACGTGTTTTCAGTTCCGTCATTTGCGCTTCGGTCGCCGCGTCCTTTTTGTGTTTCGCGAAACGGATCATGATCTCGAACGCGTAGTACAACTGCATTGCGACAAACACCGACACGCCGCTCGCCCCAAGGCGCAGGCAGTCGTTCCAGTCGGCGTGAAGGCCGGCGGGCAGGCCGTGAATGCCAAGGTGGTTAAGCGAAAAGTCGATGGCTTTTTTAAGGTGGTTAAACAGGGTGTCCTCGCCGGAATCGGCATAGAGGATTATTTCGTCGAGCAAAGTGGTGTTGCCGGTCTCAGCGACGTATTTCCACACCGTCGGGAACAGCCACAATGCGTCGTCCGCGCGGTAGGTCGGATGCCCCGTTCCCGAGCGGTAGGACTGATCCTCCGGCTTGTCCTCATGCCCCGGATTGTGGCTGTATTTAACGAGTGGGAGTGCGCCGCCGTGGCTCACCTGGCCGGAGATCATGAACTTGATCTTTTCAAGCGCCGCTTCAGGATCAAGGTGGATGATGCCCTGGATGTCCTGAACCGTGTCGCGGTAGCCGTAACCGTTGCGCTGCCCGCAGTAGATAAGCGACGCCGCGCGCGACCAGGCAAACGTGATAAAGCACTGGTATGAGTTCCAGGTATTGATCATGTTGTTGAAATTGTCATCGGGTGTTGATACCTTCAGGTTGTCCAGTTTCGCGTGCCAGTATTTTTTTAGTTCAGCAATTTCACGTTCCACGATGCCTGAGTCCTTGTATTTTGACACAAGCTCCCTTGCATCGGTTTCTCTTTTTTGCCCAAGGAGGAACACGAATTCCACATTTTTGCCGCTCTCAAGGCTACAGGCGGTGTGGAGGGCGCCGCAGGGGTTAAGGTTGTAGTTGAGCGTACCGTCAAGCTTGCCGTTTTCAACTGAGATGGGGTTCCCGTAATTTCGGTAATTGCCCAGAAATTTCGCCTTGTCGCCGCAGTAACTATTTACATTTGCCCCGGCAAGGGCGAAGAAGCGCGTTTCGACGCGGCTTTCGTTGACGGCGTTCAGGCAGTTTTCGTTAATGGTCTGCAAAATAAACTGGTCCTTGAAGTAGGTGCGGGTAATAAACTGGGTATACTGTAAATTAACCTGATCCTGCTCGTAAAAACTTTCGCAGGTAAACTCTACAAAGCCAAAGCATGAGATCTTCCGCGCCTTTTTCCCGTTGTTGATGATCTTCACACGCCACACTTCGTAGTCCGCCCCATGCGGCACATAGTAAGAGACCTCCGAACGCACTTCCTTGTACTCCGCCTCAAGATGAGTATAGCCCGTGCCGTGACGGCAGATCGACTTGTATTGGTCAAGCGGCTTTCCCACGGGCTGCCAGGAGGCCGACCAGTAATCGCCAGACTCATCGTCGCGGAGGTAGACGTAGCGTCCGGGGCGGTCCTGTTCGTTAAACCGGTAGCGGATTATCCTCCCCGCCGCGCCGCTCTTCACGAAGCTGTACCCTCCGGCGTTGTTCGATATAATCGCGCCGTATGCCGGGGACCCAAGGTAATTCGCCCAGGGGGCGGGCGTATCGGGCCTGTCTATAACGTATTCCCGCTTCGCGGGATCAAAACTGCCGTACTGCATAATAAAACCTCCAATAATTTATGGTTTCGTTTTATTTTACCACACAACCGGCTTGTTCGCAATTATAATAATAGTTGACTTTTATACGAATTTACGGCAAAGGTAATAACAGGGTAATAATCATGAAAAAGGTTCGGACAAACGCCTCCCCAGACAACGCGGTAACGGAACGGGAGACTGCGCACAGGAAGCTCGCCCGTGACGCGGCGGCGGAGAGTATCGTGCTGCTCAGGAACGACGGGACGCTTCCGTTTGCGCCCTGCCCGGTTGCGCTTTATGGCGCGGGCGCCGCCACGACCATCAAGGGTGGGACGGGAAGCGGAGAGGTGAACGAGCGCTACTCGGTGACCATTGAGCAGGGGCTTAAAAATGCGGGCTTCACGGTCACCACGGATCCCTGGCTGCGGGAATATGAGACGCTCATGCGGACGCAAAAAGCGGCGGCGATGAAGGCCCTGGCAAAAAAATTGATAAACAGCAGTTCTGACAACAGAATCAATATCATGGCGAACAGCTTTCAGTATCCGGTAGGCCGGCAGATAAACGCTGCCGATATCGAGGGGAGCAAAAGCGGCGCAGGCTGTGATACCTGTATCTACGTCATCGCGAGGCAGGCAGGCGAATGTTCCGATCGCAGCCTTGAAAAGCACGACTTTGGTTTAACGCAGACCGAGATTGATAACCTGAAAATAGCCTCATCTTCATACGCAAAAACCGTCGTCGCGATCAACGTCGGCGGGCCGATAGACTTGAGCCCGCTTGATGAAATCAGCGGAATCAACGCGGTACTGTTCTTCTGCCAGCAGGGCATGGAAGGCGGCAACGCATTTGCCGACATCATTTCAGGTGGCGTCACGCCGTCCGGCTGTCTTACTTCCACCTGGCCGCGAAAATACGATGATTGGCCTTTCGCCATGGAATACAGTTACCTCAAGGGCCATACCGATTATGAGGAATATAAAGAAGGTATCTATGTCGGCTACCGCTATTTTGACAGCTTCAACGTCGCGCCCCGCTACGAGTTCGGTTATGGGTTGAGTTACACTGATTTTTCGATTGAATGTACCGGCGCGTCGGTAGATAAAAAAAAGATCAGCGTCAAGGCGAAAGTAACGAATACAGGAAAAACATATTCAGGCAAAAAGTGCGTGCAGCTTTACGTGAGCGCCCCCGATGGAAAACTCATCCGTGAATATCAGGGCCTTGCGGCCTTTGCCAAGACTGCTCTCCTTGCGCCCGGAAAGCATGAAGAAATCGCGCTTGACTTTGAGCTCACCGGCCTTGCCGGGTACGACGCGCAAGGCGCAAGTTATGTATTGGAAAAAGGCGATTACATCCTGCGCCTCGGTGAAAGCTCGAGAAAGACCATGGCAATAGCCGTCCTCACGCTGGACAATACGGTTGTCACGGAGGTATGCGAAAATGTCTGCAAACTTGACCGCGATCTGGAGGAAATCAAACCCGCGAACCAGGCCCCGCGTGAAATCCCGCATGGCGTTAAGCGTCTTTCGGTAAAGGCATCGGACATACCAAAGAAGAAACACGATTACACGGTTCCAAAACCCGTAATCAGCGCGAAAGCCGAAGCCATACTAAATAAACTGAAACTGGAAGACATGCTGAAGGTAGTTGTGGCGACCGGTATGATGAAATCAGATTCGTATTTCTTCGTCCCGGGTGCGGCGGCGAATACGACATCCCATCTTGTCGATATGGGACTTCCCAACGCGGCGCTGTGCGACGGCCCCGCCGGTCTGCGCGTCCAGAGGACCTCGGTCAAGATGAAAAACGGCGAGGTCAAGCCGGTGGAAGCCATGATGGAGTTCATGCAATATATGCCGTGGTTTATGCGAAAGGTTCTGCTTGGCGACCCGAAAAAAGGCAGTCCGCTTTACCAGTATACCTCGGCTTTCCCGGTTGGGACGGCACTCGCGCAGACATGGAACACCCCCCTGGTTGAGGAAATTGGCAGAGCCGTGGGCGCCGAGATGGTTGAATTTGGCGTAACGTACCTGCTCGCGCCGGGCATGAACATACAGCGCAATCCCCTGTGCGGGCGCAACTACGAATACTACAGCGAAGACCCGCTCCTGACCGGCAAAATGGCAGCCGCCTCGACAAGGGGCGTACAGGGCTTTGAAGGCTGCTACGTCACCATCAAGCATTACGCCGCGAACAACCAGGAGACAAACCGTAACCGCACAAACAGCGTGGTCGGTGAGCGCACCCTCCGTGAGATCTACCTTAAAGGATACAGGATCGCGGTTGAGGAAGCAGGCGCGAAGGGCGTCATGACAAGCTACAACAAGCTTAACGGCGTTTTTACGCCCAACAGCCACGACCTTTGCACAAAACTGCTCAGGTGCGAATGGGGCTTTGACGGCGTGGTCATGACCGACTGGTTCTCCACCGGCAAGGGGCTTGCGAATAACGGCATGGCGATCAAGGCCGGGAACGATTTGATCTGTCCCGGAGGCGGCGAGTTCATTGTGGCGCTGAAAAGGAATCTTGAAGAGGGCCTTGTCGGTATTGAAGACATACGCCGGAGCTGCGCCCGCGTACTGGAGGCTGTCGTAAACGGCAGGACGGGGAAAACATGCCCTGCCGGTGACAGCGCTAAACAAAGACCGCAGTAATCCGCCATGAACCAATACCAGCCGCAAGTACTATGGGAAATCACCCGCGCCGTCGTGAGCGTCGCGGCGTGGTGGGTGCTGTTTTACCGCCTCCACCGGCCACAGGCGGCATGGCGGCGCGTTCTTCTCCTTGCCGCAATGCCGGCGGCTTACTCCCTCTGGATACTTCTGCCGATGGGTGTTGCCGCCAACGCCGTTTCATGGGCGGCGATCACCGTGGCCTTTGCTTTCATCTGCGGGGATTTACAGCGATCCCTCTTTACCGCGTTTTTTTATATCGGCATGGAGATGTCTATCGACTGCACCAGATCCTCAATGATTGCCATGATCTTCGGCAGGTTTTTTACCAGTTATTCCCCCGCTCAGTATATTCAGTATAATTTGCAGTACCTCTTCGTGTTTGCCGTGGCGTGTTTTTATTACGTCGTGATGAAGCGGTATCGGGACAAGCCGAAAATTTCCACCTGGTTGTTATGCGTCATCCCGCCCCTGGTTCTGTGGGCTGTTATGACGTATTACATCCATATCACCGATATAACGGATCCGATTTTGCTGGAACAGGGCATCAACATCTACGGCCCCGGTTTCTGCTTCGGGCTGTTCGGCATATTGCTTAACCTCGGGATACTGTATCTCTATATCAATCTGGAAGAAAAGGTAAAAGATCGCACCCTGGAACTGGAAGCGCAGACCGCGATAGCTGTTCAGGCAAACAGCGCAAAAAGTGATTTTCTCGCCACGATGAGCCACGAGATTCGCACCCCCCTGAATGCGATAATCGGCCTTTCCCAAATTGAACTGCAAAGCGGATTCCAAAACAAGAACAACATCGCGCAGATACACCAGTCAGGTTCTTACCTTTTGGGAATCATAAACGAGATCCTCGATATTTCCAAGATTGAGGCGGGAAGTTTCGATCTTGTCCCTGTGGTTTACGAAACGCCGTCTTTTATCAGCGACACGGTTAATCTCAACCTGGTAAGGCTCGGCTCAAAACCAATTGACTTTATACTGGAGATCGGCGGGGATTTCCCCTTCAGGCTCAAAGGCGATGAACTGCGTGTCAAACAGATACTGAACAATTTATTGTCAAACGCTGCCAAGTACACCAACGAAGGGACGATAACGTTAACAGTTAAGAGTGAAGAGAGAAAAGAAAAAAGCAATGAAATAGCAATATGGTTTACCGTACGTGACACCGGCACGGGAATACGCGGGGAAGACCTGGGAAGACTGTTCACCAGCTACATCCAGCTCGATACCGGTGCGAACCGGAAAACCGAGGGAACGGGGCTCGGACTTTCAATCACAAAAAAGCTCGTAGAGATGATGGGAGGCGGCATTACCGTTAAGAGCGAATACGGAAAAGGCTCAGGTTTCACCGTGGAGATTTTACAGGGCCTTGTGGATACGGTTTCAATCGGGGAGGAAACAGCCGAAAGCCTCCGGGATTTCAGTTATGCCGCCGTAAAACAGGAAGTCGATATTAATCATTCCCGCATTACTGCCGGGAAAGTGCTGGTGGTGGATGACGTACCCGCGAACCTCCTCGTGTTAAGGGGACTGCTTGCGCCTTACGCCCTGTCCATTGTCACCGCCCCGTCCGGGAACGAAGCCGTGGAGCTGGCTAAAAAGAATAATTACGATCTTGTCCTTCTGGATCACATGATGCCGGAAATGGATGGCGTCGAAACAGCCGCAGCCCTGCGGGCGATTGAGAATTTTAACACGCCGATTGTGGCGTTAACCGCAAACGCCCTGCGCGGAATGAAGGAGTATTATCTGGAGCATGGTTTCAACGATTACCTCTCAAAACCGGTCAACGCCCAATCGTTGGACGAGATTCTTGTCAGATGGTTAAAAACAATGAATGAGTCTCCCCATTCCCCACCCCCCACTCCCTTTAACATGGAACTGGACGCGCAGAGGCTTGATATGCTTAACCATTACCGCGTCTCTTTTGAAAATGTCCGCGAGGATGATTACGGGGCAAAGTTTGACACGGCGTATTTTGAACGTTTTATCGCATTGCTGGAATCCCTTGGGAAATCTCTTTCCCCAACGAACATCACTCCCCAGTCCCAAGTCCCCAGTCCCTATTCCCTATTAATAGAAGCGGGACGGCGTGGAGACGCTCGGAAGATACGGGAGACGCTTCCCCATTTTTATGAGAACTTCAGGAAACATTTGGAAAACAGGGGAAAGGGACAGGAAAATGATATTCCGCTGGAAATTTTACCGTCCTTGAAAAAAGCAATTCTGGACGGGAAAACCGAGGCGGCGGAGGCGATCATGGAAAAGATGAGAACGGCGAACCTCAGCCCTGCCGGGCGGGAACTTTATTTCAGGCTTTACGATTTACTTTTGGCAGGCGAAAACGAAAAAGCGCTTGAAACAATCACGCAAAATGAAACCAAAACGGGGTACGGGAGCACGGATGATTAAAATTCTGATTGTCGAAGATCAGGCCATGCTGAGGGATTCACTGGAGCATGTTATCTCCGGGGAACCGGACATGGAAGTAATCGGGGTGACAGACGACGCGTCGAAAGCGCCAAAGCTTTGCGGGGAACTCAAGCCTGACCTCGTGCTGATGGACGTGGTAACTGAAAACGACGCCAACGGAATAGCCTTCGCCGCGCGGATACGGCGGGAATTGCCGGATATAAAAATAGTGATAATGACCGCCATGCCGGAAATAACATTTATCGAAGAGGCGAGGAAAGCCCACGCGCACAGTTACATTTACAAAAGCGCTGGAACAACGCATCTGTTTTACGTTATCCGCAGTACCATGAACGGCGTCGGCATCTACCCCGGCCCCGAGGACAGGTCGCCCTTTGCCGCCCAATTCACGGAAAAGGAAATTGCCGTTATCCGCCTGGTATGCCAGGGGAAATCGAGGAGCGAGATCGTGAGGGAACTAAGCCTTTCGGAATCGACTATCAAACCGATCATTACCTCAATCCTGGACAAGACGGGGTTTGACAGCATCTCAAAATTCGCCATATACGCGGTGGGCAGGGGATTTATAGTAGTAAGTGGTTAATGCAATATGACAATACGGTATGCGGAAAATACAGATTATTTATGGTTAAAAGAACATGACAAACATATTGCCGATGAAATTCTGAAAATAAAAATAGTGGCAAGGGAAATATACGTTGTCGAGGAAGGCGGTGAATTGACAGGCTGGCTCAGGTACAACCTGTTCTGGGACAATATGCCGTTTATGAATTTAATTTATTTCCTTAAAGAATTCAGGCGCAAAGGAACAGGAAAAAAACTTGTGCATCATTGGGAAAAGGACATGAAAGAAAAAGGCTATAAAAAAGTAATGACCTCCACACGATCAGATGAAGAAGCACAGCATTTCTACAGAAAATTGCGATATACCGAAATCGGGGGATTCAAATTATCGGATGAACCATTGGAGATAATATTTTACAAAAATATAGGCTAATCACAATGGGTTGAAAAAACCGGCATCCTGGTATGAAAAAAACAGCACAGGTTCCCAATAATCATTTACCCATAAAGTATATTAGTTCTGAAATTATCGGCATGAAATATGCGAGGAGAATAATATGGGCAAAACTATGCGTTTTATCACGGCGGGCATTTCAGTCCTGATTTTGGTTCTGATCGCGGGCTGTGCGTCAAGCCAAAGCCAGCAGGGTTCCGGCGGAAATGCGGCGGCAGGCGGCAACCCCTGGGTCGGCTTGTGGGAAGGAATGGACGCCAAAGGCGATATTTACAGCCTGCATTTCGCGGCATCGGACTGGGAAATGTATATTGAAAGCAGCGGTGTCACCCTCCCCTTCTATCGAGGTACTTATACCTTTACCTCATCACGGGTAACGCTCCAGGTAACCGGAGAAGGCAATTACACAACAATGGGCTGGATGGCAAACAAAGACTCTTTCCCGCCAATCACCGGCAGGCTGTCGGGGAACGTGCTCAGCGTACCTACCTTTACCGAGGCGGATCTGGTAAAAGAGTAATCGCGGCTTTTTCCCAATTCATTAGGCGTCACAATTAATATCTTTTGGGCATGGTAAACCATTCACAATAAGTATTTTACATAATACCGTTTCTTGTGTAGAATATGGTATGGATGTCCGTGTTCTAAAATATTTTCTGGCGGTGGCAAGGGAAGGCAATATCACGAAAGCCGCCGACGCGGTCCACGTCACACAGCCGACCTTGAGCAGGCAGCTCATGGATCTGGAAGACGAACTGGGGGTGGAGCTCCTCGTTCGCGGGAAACGAAAAGTTACCCTGACCTCAAGCGGCGTCCTGTTTCAACAACGGGCGCAGGAAATTGTCGCGCTTCTGGACAAGACCCAGCGGGATATCGCCGAACATAACGAGACGGTGGCGGGCGCGGTCGCAATCGGCTGCGTTGAAACCTGCGCGTCGTTTTTATTACCGGAAGCGCTGGAGGCGTTCAGTGCGCTTCACCCGATGGTGAAGTACGAGATCTACAGCGGAAACGGCGACGATATCCGCGATAAAATTGACTCTGGCCACGTTGACCTTGGCATTTTGGTGGAGCCGGTCGAAGTCGCCAAATACGAATTTGTCCCCCTCTCCTTTCAGGATACCTGGGGTGTGCTGATGCGTAAAGACGACCCGCTCGCAAAAAAGGAAAGCCTCCGTGTTCAGGATATTGTCGGCCTGCCTTTTTTTATGTCCCGCAGGCGTATCATAACAGATGAGATTGAAAGCTGGTTTGGCAAGATGGCAAAGAAACTTAACGTGCTTGGGTATCATAACCTGCCTACCAATACCATGCTGTTAATTGAACGCGGCTTGTGCTATTCAATTATCGTAGAAGGCGCGTATTCAATCCGTCCCAACGAGAAGCTCCGCTTCGTGCCGTTATCGCCGGCGCGTAAAGCGGGCCATGTAATGGCGTGGAAAAAGAACAGGATTTTCAGCCAGGCGACATCCCTGTTTCTGGAATATGTCAGAAATAATTATACGGCTTAGGAGGAAATTGTTATGCTTTACAAGCAATTCAAGGATAAAAAATTGTCTGGGCTCGGTATGGGGAATATGCGCCTGCCGACAATTGGCGAGAGGGGGCCCATCGATGAGGTAAAGGCGAGGGAACTCATCGAATACGCATATCAGCAAGGTATTAATTACTTCGACACCGCCTACAGGTATCACAGCGGCAAGTCGGAAACTTTCGTTTCTTCGGTGCTGCGCCAATATCCAAGGGATACATGGTATCTCGCGACAAAAATGCCCGGCCACATGATGCAGTACAGGGATGGCCGCATAGAGGGTATCGGTTACCTTGCAAATGAGACCATCGCTTCCCCTGAACAAATTTTCGAGGATCAGATCAAGCGCTGCGGGGTAGACTATTTTGATTTTTATCTTTTGCATAACGTATGCGAGACCGCTTATGATTTCTACACCAATGAGGAACTCGGCGTGGTGGATTACCTTTTGGAGCAGAAAAAGGTGGGGCGTATTCGGCACTTTGGTTTTTCCGCCCACGGCAGGCCGGAAACGATAGAAAAGTTCCTTAAATGGGGCGAGTCCCGTTTCCCCGGAGGGTGTTTTGAAATCGCCCAGATACAGTTGAACTACCTCGACTGGTTTCTGCAGAACGCCAGGGAGAAGTACGAGATCCTCACCAAGCGCGGGATTCCGGTGGTGGCAATGGAACCTTGCCGTGGCGGCAAGCTTGCCTCTTTTGACGAAAAGGAGAACGCCCTTTTCAAAGATGCCCGCCCGAACGACAGTATCGCTTCCTGGGCCTTCCGTTATCTGAAATCACTTCCAAACGTGCAGGTAACCCTTTCCGGCATGAGCAGCCTTGAACAGTTGAAGGACAATCTGCAAACTTTTTCCGAGCCATCCTCCCTCACCGATGAGGAGAACGCGGTTTTGCAGAAAGTTATTGCCTCACTGGCTGACCTGATCCCCTGTACCGGCTGTCGTTACTGTAGCGAGGAATGCCCGCAAAAGCTGGACATCCCGAAACTCATCTCCATTTACAACGAGGCAAAAAACGGGGACGCCTCCGTATGGGGGTTGCTCAACTTTACCCTTGGCGCCATGAAGGAAGCGGAACTGCCCGGAAGCTGTTCTGGCTGCGGTAACTGCAAGCAGGTATGCCCCCAGGGCATCGACGTTCCCGATCTCATGCGGAAACTGGCCGAGGCGATAGACAAAAACAGCAAGCGAAAATAATATCAAGATAATAACGAGGTAAGAAATGAAAAACAAAAAGTTTTTATTAATGGTATCATTGGTTTTGGTAATTTCGGCTGCCGTCATACTGTCCCTCGCAGGCTGCGCTTATAAAGCCGAGGCACAGCCTGTTCAACCGACAGCCGTTCCCCCGGATCAAATTGAGCCGGGACAGGACGGCCCCCCGAAGGTGTACTTCACCGGCGACATAAGCCCCGCAGGATTGATGGCGGTTTACAATGCACTTGGGCAGAGGCCAGGCGGCAGGGTGGCGGTGAAAATCTCCACCGGCGAGCCGCCGAACAGCAATTACTTAAGGCCTGAACTGATAAAAGACCTGGTGCAGTCCGTAAACGGTACTATTGTTGAATCCAACACCGCCTACGGGGGCAGACGGGCAAACACGGCGTACCACAAACAGGTGGCGCGTGATCACGGTTTTACCGCCATCGCGAATGTTGACATACTGGACGAAAACGGCTCGATAAGCCTTCCCGTGCTGGGAGGCACGAGGCTTACGGAAAATTTCGTCGGCGCCAATTTCAAGAATTACGATTACTACATCGTCCTTTCCCATTTCAAGGGCCACTCGATGGCAGGCCTGGGAGGGGCAATAAAAAACATCTCCATCGGCATCGCGTCCTCTGAGGGAAAAAGCTGGATACACAGCGCGGGCAGGAGCAAAAGCGGTATTTCAGGAAACCAGGACGCGTTTCTTGATTCAATGGCGGAGGCGGGAAAATCCGTCGTTGACAGCCTCCACGGCAATATCCTCTACATCAACGTGATGAACCGCCTGTCGGTGGACTGCGACTGCAACGGCCGCCCTTCCGAGCCGGACATGCACGACATCGGCATCCTTTCGTCCCTTGACCCAGTGGCGCTCGACAAAGCCTGCGTTGACCTTGTGTACGCGGCGACTGACGGGAGAAGCCTCGTACAGCGCATGGAGTCCAGAAACGGGATTCGCACCATCGACCACGGGGAGGCCATAGGGCTGGGCAGCAAGGCATATCAACTTATAAAACTGTAAAACAGGCGAAAGCGGCGGGGGAAGATGGCTGAAATTCTTGGAAGGGAGCTGATCTATTTTTGGTACTACTTCACAATACAGTTTGAGCAATTGGTCTGGTATTGGGTGCTGGGAATGGCGCTGGGTTCCCTCGTTTCCGTGTTCGGCAAAGAAAAAATCCATGCCCTCTTCGTAAAAATGCGGGACACCCAAATGGGAATTTTCGGCATTGTCCCCGCCTCCTTGTTGGGTATCGCCTCGCCGCTTTGCATGTACGGGACAATCCCGATTGCCGCTTCCTTTGCGGAAAAGGGCATGGCGGAAGACTGGATCGCCGCGTTTGTGATGTGTTCGATCCTGCTTAACCCGCAGTTGCTTTTCTACAGCGCCGCCCTCGGCGTACCCGCCCTTGTTATACGTTTTGTCGCCTGCTTTCTCTGCGGTATCGTGGCAGGACTTTGCGTCAGGCTGTTTTTCAAAAACAAGCCGTTTTTCAGTTACGCCAAATTTGAAAACATGGCAAGCCGTGATACCGACCCAAACCCGTTTCTGCGCTTTCTCAAAAACTTCGGAAGGAACATAAAAGCGACCGGACCGTATTTCCTTGTGGGCATTATCCTCTCCGCGCTTTTTCAACGATATGTACCGCAAGACGCCTTTGCCGAGCTATTCGGGCGTAACAGGGCATTCGGCGTGTTGATGGCGGCGGCTGTCGGCGTTCCCCTGTACGTGTGCGGCGGCGGGACAATCCCGCTGCTTCTTGCGTGGATGCAAAACGGAATGTCGCTGGGTTCCGCCTCGGCGTTCATGATCACCGGCCAGGCCATGAAAATAACCAACCTCGGGGCGATGAAGATCGTACTGGGCATAAAGCATTTTTTGTGTTACCTGTTGTTTACTGTATTGTTTGCTTTATTAAGCGGGTTAGCGGTAGACTTTTTTCCTGGGAGTCCCAATGGGAATTTTTAGCGCCCATAATATGAAACGTCATTTAATTATTCTTGCCCTTGTTTTGGCGGGCGGTATTGCTTTTGCCATTGGAATAATCAGACCGAATGCCGAATCTCAAAATTTGGAGGAGGAGATCATGGAAGAAACCTTGGCGCCCGAAGAAACCCAGCCAAGCAGGGCTGAACTGAATATGAAGGCCCTTGCCGCCGCTTATTACTGGTGTATTGAAAAGGTAGAGTTTCGTAACGACGACTGGGCAGTGCTTCTTGGGGATACATGGTATTACTATGCCGGGGGAAGGATGCTGACGGAAGATCTGCTGGACAGCTCCTCCGAATACATGGGCGCATTCGTTTCCTACAATTACCAAAGGGAATTGCCGCCCTGGACAGAACCCAGCGCCGAGCAGGCCGACCGTTACCGCAACAGAAACAACAACAGCAATAATAATAACAGTAATACTACTACTACGCCAAGGCCCCAGCTCCGGCGTTCTTTGGCATTTCAGGAAGCCCTCTGGCATGCGGGCAGCAGGACCGAAGTATCCGAGCGGATAAAGCCTGTCACCTTTCTCGGGTACTCTGTCCCCATGCATTCGGATATTGCGGGGATCCTGTCGAAGGTTGAGCGGCGTATCCTGGAAATCGCGAAGACCGATTCTGTCGTACAGACATGGATAAACAATATCGGCGAAATGCACGGTTGGAACTGGCGAAACATTGCCGGAAGCACATCCAGGTCCAACCACTCCTACGGTATAGCCATCGACATCCTTCCAAAATCACTGGACGGAAAGGCAACGTACTGGCAATGGACGGCGAATTGGTGGAGCATTCCGTATGAAGGACGCTACCATCCGCCTGAGCCTGTGATAAAGACCTTTGAATCTTATGGTTTTACCTGGGGCGGCAAGTGGACATACTATGACACCATGCACTTTGAATTCCGACCGGAAGTTTTTATTCTGAGCGGCATGGAGCTTGCAAGCGATTATTGAATATTGACCCCCTTAAGCGATAATATCACTTAAGCGATAATATTGCTTTAGGAGTCCACCTTGTCCGAAACCGCGACAGACCGCATCGGGACGGCGCCAATCGGCCGCCTGTTACTTGACTTTTCCATTCCGGCGATAATCGGAATGCTGGTAAATGCGATTTACAATATCGTTGACCGCATTTACATAGGACAAGGCGTTGACCCGCTGGGCATTGCCGGTGTCGGCCTCGTAATGCCTGTTATGATGATAATACAGGCTTTCTCCATGCTCATCGGCATTGGCGCGAATTCGCTCTTTTCGATTCGTTTGGGCGAGAAGCGTTCCGACGAAGTCGAAAAAATAATGGGGAACGCGTTCACGCTTCTCTTTCTGTTTCCCGCCATCAGCATAACCGTGTGCATGATCTTTATGAAACCCATCCTTACCGATATCATGAAAGCCTCTGGCGACGTGTATTATTACGCGGAGAGTTACCTTCGCGTGATTCTCTACGGCGCGATCTTCGCCGCGATGAGTCCCGGCCTTACCCATTTTATCCGCTCGGACGGTCACCCCAAAACCTCGATGCTGGTTCAGGTAGTCGGGGCGGTAGCGAATATTATCCTTGACCCGATTTTTATTTTTGTTTTCGGTTTAGGCGTCGCGGGCGCGGCGTGGGCGACCATCATTTCGCAGTTTATAACGTTCTGCCTTGTCCTGGGGTATTTTTCATCCAAATGGACACGTCTGCGGTTCCACTTTAAGTACATGAAGCTAAACGCGAAGTTGGCGGGCAGTATACTCGCCATTGGTTTTGCCCCGTTTATCATGCAGTTTGCAATGAGCCTTGTCGGTATTTTGCAGAACACCACGATTTTGCGGTACGGCGGCGACGAGGCGCTTACCTCCATGACTATCTTCTTCAGCGTGATGATCGTCGTCATTATGCCGCTCATGGGGATAGGACAGGGCGCACAGCCGATCATCGGCTACAACTACGGCGCGAAGCAGTACGACCGCGTCAAGAAATGCTTCAAGCTTGCGCTTCTCGCCAACACCGGGGTTCTTTGCGCCGGGTTCATCGTCACGCAATTCGCCCCCGGCTTCTGTTTCTCGCTGTTCAGCAAAGATACAGGTTCCCTCCGGGAGCTTGGAATAACGACGATACGAATCTGCACCAGCATGTTTCCCTTCATAGCGATACAGATGATCGGCGGCCAGTTTTTCCAGGCAATCGGCAAACCAGTCCAGGCTACCATCCTGAGCCTTTCACGCCAGATCCTGTTCGCGATTCCGGCGATTCTTTTCCTGCCCGTCCTGTTCGGGGCGCTGGGCCTGCGCCAGATTTACGGCGTGTACTGCGCGTTTCCCCTGTCCGATGTCTGTTCGTCGGTAGTGTCGGCTGTCTTTGTGCTGAGGGAATTCAGGAAATGGAAGAATAAACTATAGAAAGATTAGGGTGGCTATTTACCATTCTTTCGGCTTGTCTTTTGGCGGGGTAATGTAAAAAGTCTCCCCGGCATATTCAATGAAATATAAGCCTTTACTTAACGCATAGTTCCTTATTTCATCAGTCACCACAATGCCCGCGACCGCCCCCAGGAAGATACGTTTGTCGCCGTGTAAATCGGCGTATTTCCGCATTTTTTTTAGCCTCTGGATATGTTTATCTATGCGTTCTTTGGTAAGTTTGGTTTTTACCTCAATCAGCATTGCCTTGTCGCTGTTTTCCAGCATAATGTCAACTTCCAAAGAAATGCCATTAGCCTTGTCAGTATACCTGGGATTTGGACCCGCTTTGAGAAAACTAAATCCAAACTCATTAAATTTCTCACAGATTTTAGGCGCGATCATGCTTTCGGTAAGGTCGCCGAAAAGATTGGTTAATCCCCCAATCTTGATATTAAGCTCATCTTTTAGCCGCTGAGAGTCTTCTTTCAACTGCCGCTCGGTTTCTTTCAACTGCCGATCTGTCTCTTTTTGGCTTGCAACAAGTTCTTCTTGCTTTGTTGAGACCCTATCCAAGATTGCCCACACCGACTCGAAAGTGGGGGGATTGGTTGCTTGTGTTTCCGGCATACGTTTACCTCCTGCCTATACTATACTACTTTCTAGGGGCTTTGAAAGGTGTAAGGCATCATATTTGCATTATTCCCCTACCCCTATACTGCATGGAGCCGTGATTTTGGCTGGAAAAATGTGACAAATGTCATTGAAGTCCCTGTTTTTTGTTGTTAGGCACCGTTTTTCCTCTTGAAAAACCCGCTAAAAAATGTTAAAATAACACTAATAGAAGGAGAAACGAGAAATTAAAGGGGCTAGTTTGGTGGTTTTTAAGATTACTCTCTTGGCAGTTTGGATTGTACTGCTATCCGCGTCAGCTTTCGGCCAAAATTTTAATTTATCACTTGACCCATCAGATATACGTTTTGAACTTGCCCTTGAAAACGACAATCCGGTAGGGTATAACCTCTTTGTAAGAAATAGACCTGGAATAGAATCGGTAATGGTCACAGAAACAACAGGAAACTACGCTTTGCGTTCATTGGGGTGGAACGCAATTAATGGTAACGAAAGACGCGAGCTTTCAGGCGTAATTTTGACCGATACCTATTCAAGGTTTAGTATTTTAAGCTCAACTCCTTTACCCGATCAATTATTTGGTGAAGCGTTTCATCTCTTTATACCCTTGTGGGTTGTCTATGGCAACCCTTCATCCCCTAACGGAATCGTTCACATTGATATAAGAGAGGGTACGCAGATTAATATAAGAACATTTGACCACAGATTTGGCGATCCTAAAATTGGCAGTTTTTTGGATTATTCGACAATGGTAAGTACCGTGAATGATGACTTCCGTTTACCAGGAGCCAGGCTTATGATGGAAACAGATGAAAATATTTATAGGGAACTAAAAAGGTTATTATCATTTATACTGATAAGTGTGGACCCGTATCAGTTCAGTAACTATAAATTGACTGAAATTCTAAATGAAGCATTTATAGGAAAAAAGAATGAGTGAAACTACACCTGATAAAGTAACAAATAATGATTTAAATACTCCACCGACAACGGTAAATGAAAAACCAGAAAAAGGAAAAAAACAAAAAAAATTAGATATAATTAAAATTCTAAAAATTATTACCCCGATTGCTGCTGTTATAGTTACAGCAATAACTTGCCATGTGCTGGAAAGAAATAATAAGATAACTGATACTGCAAATCTTTTAAATATATACAATGCTATACAAGCTAAGACAGATGCCTTATCAACAATAAATTTTGAATTAGAGGCATTATTATCCCTATATGATGACAATAAAATAGACGACATTAAACCTCTATTAAATTTAAAACATAAACAAAATACCGCAATTATTTCATTTGTGAATACTTTTGAATTTGCTTGTCTGCAATATGATAAGGATAAAATTGATAAAGAAGCATTTAAACTTTTTTATGATGATGAAGCTTTTTTTGCTTTATTGGATGAACACAAAAATGTGGTGGAGAGTATAAGGTATCCTTATATTAAAAAGGTGCGAGATAAATGGAGAATTGAGGGTGGTAGCCGATGATTCACTCTAGGAGTAACACACTACCTTCCCCGTTACTACTAACCACCACGTTGTAACCGCAAAAAAGGTGCCTGGCACCATTTTCGATGCTTGACAAAATCAAAATTATGTCGTAATATATACTTAAACTCTAACCAAAGGGGTTGGGCAAAGTCAAGTCGATTGCGTTGTTGATGCTTCTGTTAGCGACAAAGGGAGTGGCGAAAGAGCAATGGGCTGTTGTATTAAGGCAGGTGGACCAGCCTTATGATAACACTATAACTAGTGTCTTTTTGGATAGAATAGATATGGAGGACGGGATACCAGATACGCGCCTCGGGCCCCTTGGTACGAATATGAGTTTAATTGCCATGGTTCTAAAGGATCTTCTACAAAGAGGAGTTGAAATAAGTTTTGATGACTCTGGTAGTAGCCGCTCTGGTGGAATGGAATATATTGAACCAGGGAATCTTTTAACTGTGGATGGTAAAGATATTCTAGATTTGTTTCCAAACTTAGCCTACGCTTTCCCTTTTGCTGCGCGCAAGCGCGCCGCTGCCCAGCAAAGCCAGCAAGTCGGGCGGTAGAGCGTAATCGCCTGCCGTGCTTGGGTGCTTGGCTATGCCTGTTCGTGCGAGTATAATGCCGCGTATGAAAACTCTCTACATAGACGACATAAGGGCTGTGCTGCCGCACCGCTATTTTGATTGATGTATTTGCGATGTAGGATTAGCGCGGAAATAGGATTTAGTATTTTTAGTTGCACTTGCTAATATTGAAATTTATTAATAAGCCCTATTGTGTCACATAACACCGGAGAAAATTGTTTGTATATATAATAATTCAATAAAACAAATCTAAATCACAATATTTTTTTTTGTATTCTTCTGTTTAAAATGGTGCCTGGCACCATACGTGATGCCTCAAATCAAAATGTAACTAAAAGGGATGGGTGCATCATTATGAAAATGTAACTTTAGCCTTGTGAGCAGCGAACAGCGCCCCGACGGCC
>JGI24698J34947_10000321_pt1 | contig 21165 bp, 24 predicted proteins | sample TergutMp193P3_FD_34947 | JGI IMG/M metagenome (IMG submission 34947) | reverse complement strand
AAAAAACTTCATCCCTGTCCGAGCCCGATACGCGAATACCCCGGTTGTGCATCAGTTCCGCCAGGGCGGACATACCCGTACCCTTTATGCCGATAAAATAGGCGCTACTTACGGAATCCATATAAATGGTATATAAGAAATACATGCTAACTTCAACACCTTTTACAGGCTCCAGCGGCGTCTATGAATGGATTTCGACTTTCATCAATTTTGAAAAGGTAAAGAACCGGCGCGAGTTCAAACTGGATCGCGTGAGGCAGCTCGCGGAAGCAGCCGGTCATCCCGAAAGATGCGCACCGTCCTTTCATGTTGCGGGATCGAAGGGGAAGGGTTCCGTTACGGGAATGATCGCAGCAATCCTCGAGGCTTCAGGGAAAAAAACCGCCCGTTACGCTTCACCCCATGTAAGCGATTTCAGGGAAAGGATTTCAACCGGGAGTGGTTTTTTTAAAGAGGGGATCTACGTACAGGCGGGGAATGAACTGAAAGAACTAATTGAGGGCTTCCCTTCTTCTTTCAGGGAAGATACAAGTTTCTTTGAACTCTTTACCCTCTGGTTTTTCCTCTGCGCCCGCCGCTCCAGTTGCGGCGCTATGGCGGTCGAGACTGGCATGGGGGGAAGGCTTGACGCCACGAATATTCTGGACCCGCTGATGTCGGTTATCACCCTCATAGAACTGGAACACACGGAATACCTTGGAAACACCGTCGCCGCCATTGCCGGGGAAAAAGCCGGCATCATCAAGAGCGGGAAACCTCTCGTTCTCGCCGAGCAGTCAGGCGAAGCCCTCGAGGTATTCAGGGAACGCGCCGTCAGCCGCAATAGCCCGTTGCTCTATTTCCCCGAATGCGCCGAAGTACAGGATATAGGTGTTGAAAGGGAAGGAACCCGCTTCACCCTCGTCCTGAAAAAAAACAAGGTCAACAAGAAGACAAAAGCCGAAACCCTCACCGGCCTTTTCGTGCCCATACCCGGCGAGGTTCAGGCGAGAAACGCGGGCCTTGCCATTCTATCGATCAAAACTGCCTTCCCCGGTATACGCAACGAACATATATACTCAGGCCTCGCGGGCTTTACCCTTCCCGGCCGCTTCGAGCGCATCTCCCGCACGCCGCCGGTGATCATCGACGGTGCACATACCGGCCGCAGCGTAGACATGGCGGTGAAGACCTTTGTTTCGCTTTACGGCGGCGGCGGGGTGCTCATCTTCGGCTGCGTCGCGGGCAAGGATGTCCTCACAATGGCGGAACTCTGCTGTCCCTTTTTCTCGGTAATCATCATCACCACACCAGGGACTTTCAAAAAAAGCGCCCCGAAAGAAGTCTACGACATTTTTATCGAAGAAAAGAAAAAAACAGAAAAAGAGCAGGAAATTCTTTTTATACCGGAAACGACCGAAGCAATTAAGACCGCGAGGGATCTTGCCCTGAAGCGGGAGCTACCAATACTGGGGACAGGCTCGTTTTATCTCGCGGCGGAAATAAGGGATTATTTTTAACGTAATTTTATGTTTACCGGATAAATGTGATTATTAGCTCGCTATCCTCGCCCACAGGTCCTCAAGCGGAATCTCCAGCCCCGGTAAAATCGTCACCGGAATCCTGGAATTGTTTTTATATGCTGTGGTGAGATAATGCTCATTATCATAAATATGGACCATTACCATCTTTGTTTCCGGGTCTATAACCCAATACTCCCTTACCCCGGCTTCAAGGTAATACTGAAATTTGCGGAATAACTCACTGTGGGAATTCGAAGGCGACACAACCTCAACCACCAGATCCGGGGCGCCGTTTACCGAACCTTTGCCTAGCTTGTCTTTATCGCAGACCACCAGCAGATCTGGCTGCAACACCGTATCGTCCGAATTGTCCTCTTCGGGAAACAGGCGCACATCCAGTGGGGTGGCAAACACCCGGCAGGGCTTACCAATGAGCCAGTTGTCAAACTTCGATGATAATCCCATCAGAAGCGCCTGGTGCGTTACCGAAGGGGAAGCCATCTGAAAGGCTTCACCATTAAACAGTTGATAACGCTGGGGGCCTTCCCATTCAAGATAATCCGCATAGGTATAGCGCTGTTTTTCATTGATATTATCTACTCTCATTGCATCGGACATAGGTGTTCTCCCACAAACCATTATAGAGTATTACAGATTCATCCGCAAGCTCTCATTTTCATTTCAAATTAATCCATTTCTCAGCGGGGGAATTGAAAAGCTACTTTCCTTACCGGAGGAAGGATCGTTAAACGTGATCGAGGTCGCCCTCAATGCAAGCAAGCCTTTCCCAAACGAAATGCCCCCGTAGAGGCTGTCATTGAGAATCGGCAGCCCCAGCCAGGTAAGGTGACAGCGAATCTGGTGGCGGAATCCTTTGCATATTCTGATTTTAATGGAAAAACATTGCGGAAGGTCAGTGTCATATAATGGGCAGATTTCCAGAATTTCTGTTGAGTATATCGTTTTAACACCCCTAGTTAATACCGGACGCACTGCTTTTCTTCCGATACCGTAGGGCCTGAAAGCGCTTTCTATTCTTAGAGGCACTTCGATATTCCCCTCTTGAGGCCAAATCGGTGTTTCTTTCGGAAAACTGGTAAGCGTTATTTCGCTTTTTGTAGCAAGAGCGCTGTACTCTTTCATGATCCTACCCTCTCTCTGCTGCTCAAGAAGCGATTCCATTCCCGTGCGGCTTCTCGCGATAAGCATGAGCCCCTGGGTCTCGTAATCAAGCCTGTGCAGAAGACCGCCCTCACCTTCCTTCCTGCCGGGAAGAAGCGCGACTTCGGGATACCTCGCGGCGCACCAACCAAGGATAGATTCTCCGCCGCAAGATCGTCTTTCAGGGGCCGAGTGCATACGGGGAGGTTTGTAGACGAGCAGGAAGTCATTTACGGCGGCGAGAATCTGGGGAGTGTCTTTATTATCAATCGAAAGGATTTTCACCACAATATAATATCATAAATTTTTATTTATTGAAATAGCTTGATTAATTTGACTGTTTTTGCTAATATTCACCATAAAGCAATATTAAAAGTGCTAAAGCCCAAAAATGGAGTGGTGTGTATGATTTTTAACGGCAGGGAAATTACCGAAGAGCTTTTCGTTCTTGATGACAGCAATTTAAATCATGATGGCTTATTTGAACATCGCACCAAAGAAGAATATAAGATAACTAAAGGCCTACTCGATCATGAAACAGGGCATGTTTTATGGCCTGATACTTCCTACTTTTTTGACATAGGTCAAATGTTTACGTTCGCAACAAATATTACATATCGCAAAACGATTATTCCATTTTATGGCGAAGGAAATGTCAACAAGTGGGGTTTATTCACTGACGAAATAAAACCAATGACTGACAGGTTCCTGGAATCAAATGAAGTAGCCGTTTCATGCCCTGCCTCCTAATCATTATCACCGATATAAGTGCCGCCGTAAGTATTCTTGAAAGCGTCCAGCAGCTCCTTTGGGACAGTGCCAGGATTCTCCCGCATATCCTTTTCATGGTAGTACTGCCAACGTTCCTGGTACTCACGGGCACGGGTAGTCCCGTAGTTGGGGTCTCTTTCCAGCTCGCTGGCACGCCGGGCATTCTCCTCGGCTACCCTTGCATTGAGATTGGACTCGAGGGTGTTAAAAATACCCTGTATCCTCGACAGGATACCTTTAGGAGGCGTCTCATTTTCGCTATTGAACGCCAGGTAGCCTACAAACAGAAAAATCAAGGCCCACATGATATTTTTAGGTTTCATACTACTCCTCCGATTTCTGATGAGAATTGTTATACGCCGAAGCCTGGGACATCTGTTCCATTTTGAGCTTAAAAGCACGCCGAGTCTCATTTGTTATGATCCGGGTACGCATCCAGCTATAAATAAAGGAGCATATTGGATCCCCTATCCTGGCTATAGGAAGGCCTATCCCTGCCAAATACGCCATGTATTTCCAAAACAGGACAAAATGCTGATCGATGTATCCTTTAAAGAACAAAAACACAACAAATATACCCACGGCCTGTAAAATACGCGTAACCATAAGCTCCCCCACTATAAACTACCGTCCGCCGCTTCCGTGATTAATTTCCCAATAGTTCAAAGCATACTGCGGAACCACACTGGTATGTCTCTCCGCCCATGCCTTCCTGGCGCGTTCATAATTTTCAATGTACATCCGTGATTTGGTGGTTCCCGCCATAGGATCGCCAGGATACTCGGTAAGACGTTTCCCATTCTCATCGTAATCCCTACCCTGTGACCGTGACGCGGCAGTATTAACTCGTTGAACTGTATTATCCGGAACCCTTGGGGTCGGCGGTATAGACGCCAAAAACATAACCAGCAACAAAATCCCAATCCACATGATCCATTCCGGTTTCATAAAAGCCTCCTGTTAAGATATAACTACCGTATCCCCCAAACGGAAATACGTTGCATAAAGAACCCTATAACAAGCCCCCGTTCTCGCGGGCAACTCGTACCCTTCCACCCTATACGCAGGATCAGTCATGTTCCGATAAGCCTGTTCAAAAGCCCGCGCCCCCTGAACAGTGGCCATCATGACCACCACATTTAACTCACGCTTATCCACCTTGTGTACAAGTTTTGCCGTAAAAACCCCCGCTTTAGGTACAACCTTATTTTTCTCAGGAGATAAGACTCCATTAAAACCTGCCTTCGGAAATCGCTTGGCCTCAAGCACATTTGTTCTCTGCCGAAGCAAATTTAACTGCTCAATCTGAGCCTCAGTTAAAAGCGGCGGAAGTTCAGGCTTCGTCTGAGAGGTTTCAGGCTTCATCTCCTTGAAAGGATTTTGATAAGCCCCAGGCTGAGATAAATTCGCAATGCGCTCACTGAACGCCATACGGGTACTTTCGGCTATCATTTTGCACTTGATCCAATGATGAAGGTAATAGCAAATAGGGTTTCCTATAACGGCTATCGGAATCCCTATGCCGAACAGATGTCCTAAATACCGCATCAACCAATAAGGGCTTGACATGATGGCCCCACGACAGGCCCAATAGACCCCAAACACCGCAAGCGCAAACAGAATATCACCCACGTTAAAACTATACATACCTGCCTCCAAAACTATGAATTTGAGACTTGTGCCGCAAACCTTTTATGATGCGGCAAACCCTATCTTCGCTTCTTTCCTGGAAATGCTTTCCCCGGCGCAAAACCTCATCATGTCCTTCAATGAAGGGTTATTGCCGGAAAGAACCTGATGGACGGAAAATTTCCTGGCGATGTTTTCTATCTGGCCGCCCGAGAAATCGAAGCGGGAAGACAGCGCCAAAGCGTCTTGCTCCGTAAGACCCGGAATCAGCGAAAGCCATATCGCCTTTCGCGTTTCGATTTCCGGTTTCTCGAATTCAATCTTATAGAGGAAGCGGCGTTCAAAAGCTGCGTCCATGTTACGCGACATATTCGTTGTGGCGATCAGTATGCCGTCCAGGTTTTCAATCTCCTGTAAAATGATATTCTGGATGGCGTTTTCGGTCTGCGCCGGCCCGTTGTAACCATTGCTGAGAAAGCGACGTTTCCCGAAAACCGCGTCCGCTTCATTGAACAGGAGAATCGGCGTGACTTCGGACTTTCTGACACAGGAGCGGTAGTTATCGAACAGGGCCTTAATCTGCTTTTCGCTGTCGCCGAACCATTTGCTCTTTGTGGTGGCGATGTCGATCTGCATGATGTCCCGCCCGCACATCCGCGCGATCTGGAAGGCGGTTTCCGTTTTTCCAGTACCGGGCATTCCGGAAAAAAGGCACGCGAAACCTTTCCTCATGCCGTTATCTGAAAGCCGCTTCTGGACCGCGGAAAAGTTTTCCGGCTGCAGAAGCGACGTAAGTTCCGTAATGGCACGATGGGTTTTCTCAGGGTAAAAAAGGTTCTTGGCGGTAATTGAGCCGGGCTGCCTTAATCCCCTGACTTGCCTGTTCAGGGGGCGGATATCAAGTTCCGCAAGGAATTCTTCTTTGGCGGCATCTGTTAGTTGAAAGCCATCGGTATCACAGAACCCGTCGCCGCAGGTATTTTCGATCAGCCCCTTTTCCAGAAGAACATGGCTGCCGTCTCTTAACTGACGCTTGATGCCGGTGAAGGCGGAACTGTGATCGTACAGCGCTTCAAGATGATGAAAGGTCATTTCATGCTCGTCAACGTTCACACTGTAATGAAAAAAACGAAGCAGAATCAGTATATCGTCATCGAACAGCGCGAGGTTTCGTATTTTTTGGACAAAGTGAAGATGGTCATTGTCATAGAGCAAATCCTCCAGCTTCTTTTTCGTGTTGTCGTATGACACCCTCCTTTGAAGGCGTTCTTCAAAAAGGTTTTCCAGCCTTAAAAAGAATTTATCAATGGACAGATTCTTGCTGACGGCAAGCTCGTGGCAGGTCCCCTTTCTGAGCGCGTCCAGGGTCTTCAACGGCAGCTCGAATATAAACATCTCAGACTGATAGCAAAATAAATCGGCATCTCTTTTATAGATCTGTATCAACCCTTTTTGCTCCAACTGCTCAAATTCGTCCATGAACTGCATTACTTCAATACATTTCCGCTGTAAATGGTGCGCCAAATGGTCAATTGCAATCGGCCTTCCCTCATATTTATCAACCAAAATTGCAAATAACGCTGCCGCGGATCGGTCTATCTGTAAATTTTCACCGAGAAAAACAAGATGCGGCCCGGCAAATTCATTAAACAGATCATTCATGCCACCGGCCTGCTTTAAGATATCCCCAATCGCGTTGATATGGCTGAAATAGTCCACCCTTCCGCCGGTTTGCCCATCCTGATCACCGGAAAAATTCACGCCCATCGTACCCTCCTGCAAGGTAAGCCTTTAGACTAAAGGCAGAGGAACATAGAGATCTCTTCCCCAAAGAAGAAAATCTACCCGTGGCCGCCGCGAGGCGGCCATTAAGAGAATCTAATTATTGTTGCCGCGAGGCGGCTTTAAAGGGGTGGTAATTCGCGACTTCCATATCGCGAATCCATGAGCGGTAACGTCCTTTGCAAAAGACGCCCTGAAGGGAACGGATCATTTGCGCCGGGGTTTGCTTTTCTTCTTTTTCCAGTGGCTTGTTTTTGTCGCTGCGTTGATGTTCAGCTAAAGATGGCCGGGGCCATTCAAGAATGACATGCTCTTCTGCCGGAACTCTTTTCATAGTGGACTCCTTAAACTAAAGTATTAGGCGGATCTTTCCTGCCTACTGCTGTGCACCCGCGTGCAATACCTTAGTTTTTCCTCCACTATGTTCCTAGCATAGTATTGAAAACATAAACCTTTTTTCTTGTTTTGTCAAGCAAAATCATGCATTTTTTTCTTTTTTTTTCATCTTTTACTTAACAAATGATTAGTGGTTAGATGAAATTTGGGCATTTAATTGACTCCACACATATGGCAGACCCTGCCTTGACAAAAGGGGAGGGATAGTATATCCATCATGTTGATATAATTTAAGGGGGAATATTGTGGAATATGGGCTTATGGTTGAAATAGCTCTTTTGGTTATGGTAATTGCCCTGTTTGTCATGGTAATTATTCTTCTATCCAAAAGCAGGCAGGGATCGCAATCGCAGGAACGTGTCATGCAAAAACTGACGGATTACGATACCCGGCTGGATAGAAACGAAAGTAATCTGCGCAGCGAACTGGAGATGAAATTTGGCCAAAACCGGACAGATTTAACGACATCACTCAAGTCTATTTCAGACCAATTTTCAACCACACTTGCCAATTTTACAGGCCTGGTTGACAAAAAGATGATGGCCATACATGGATTTCTTGACTCGGGATTAAAGAATAACAGGGAGGAGCTCTCAACTTCCCTGAAGGACTTTGAGGTAAAATCCTCGGCAAGAATTGAGTCGCTGACAAAGGATACAAAGGATGGGCTCGAAAAAAGCCGCGAGGCTGTTGACAAGCGGCTTGCCGAAATTCAGCAGGGGAATGAAAAAAAACTGGAAGAGATGCGGAAGACCGTTGATGAAAAATTGCACGATACGCTAGAAAAACGGCTTGGCGAGTCTTTCAAACAAGTTAGCGAACATCTTAAAAGCGTCCAGGAAGGCCTTGGTGAAATGAGAACCTTGGCATCCGATGTCGGCGACCTGAAAAAAGTAATGTCCAATGTCAAAACAAAAGGGGTCCTGGGCGAATACCAGCTTGAGGCTATTCTTGAAGAGGTGCTCAGTCCGGGCCAGTATGAAAAAAATGTAAAAACAAAAGTCGGCAGCAACGATCTTGTCGAATTCGCCATAAAAATTCCGAGCAAAGAAGATACAGACAAAACCGCCTGGCTGCCCATTGACGCGAAACTCCCTACTATTGGTTATGAAACACTTGTTGACGCCTATGAAAGCGGAGATAAAACTACCGTTGAAAAAGCGCGGAAAGATTTTTCCAGAACTGTCAAAAGTTTTGCAAAGACAATCAATGAGAAATATATCGATCCGCCGAATACCACTGACTTTGCGATACTGTTTCTGCCCTTTGAAGGCGCGTACGCCGAGGTAGTACGCGACCCGGACCTGTTTGAAAGCATCCAGAGGGAGTTTAAGATTATCGTCACCGGCCCGTCAACCATAGCCGCTTTTTTGAACGCGCTTCAGGTTGGTTTTAGAAGCCTGGTCGTAGGAAAAAGGACCAGCCTTATTTTAAATACATTGGGCGCCGTAAAGAAAGAATTTGGCAATTTTGGGGTAATCCTGGAAAACGTAAAAACCCAGATCGATGGCGCAAGCAAGACCCTGGAGGAAAAAGTCGGCACAAGAACCAGGGTAATAAACAGGGCGTTTGATAAACTGGAAAAGGCCGAAGCGTTGCCTGATGATACTACATTGGGACAAAAGGTATTAAGCGATGCATCATCTGATCTGGATGAGACAGGCTGATTATGGATCATTTTCCAAAACACATAAATGGGGCCAGGCAATGCCTGGCCCCATTCGCGTGTATTATAAAATTTATCGAGATAATACCTGTAACCAGGTAGGGAACATATAAATTGCAGGATAAATCATGGTTTTTGAAAAAGCTCTATGGGTTAAACATTCCATATATCTTTTCTTTAATGGCAAAAATATCCGGATAGGCAGAAGAAATAACCCCCCATTCCGATAAGGTAATATTTTTGGTAGTAGTCTTGTTGCTGACAGTAATTATCGGGTTTACATCTTTTCCCCTCAGGTATTTCAACGTTTCATATATTTTATCATTATAAATTGCTCCTGTCATAAACGGCAAATGCTTGTTAATTCTATTAAATATTTTTGCGCTTTTTAATGAGGTTTTTTTACTTAATTCTTCCAAAAATTCTTTTTCGACCGTGCTTTTTTCAATAGATATGGATATTTTAATGTCTTTAAAGAATGTATTGATTAAATTTATTCTTTCCCTGTCTTTTTTGTTTTCTCCGGGCCAATTATGCTCATCGACATCGTTTTTATCGATCAATTCTTCCTGATATTCCAAAAGTATCTTATTCGCCTTTGAAAACGGGAAATTTATATCGCCATTAATTTCGTTTATTAACTGTTTTGCCTTTTCAAATTCCATCCTTCGCCTTAAAAAATCCAGTTTTATTATCATGTAATTATAGTAATTCTTGTTTGATACGTCAACTTTTTCAAAATATCCCAATAATATATCCGTAATTTTAGTAAATATATGATTATTGTTTTTATTTTCCCATATTGCGGAATGATAATAATGAATAATCGTATCAACATTTTTATTCAGTAATTCACCTTCTTTCGCGAGATAATAATAACAGGGCATATCCGGTTCAAGTTCAAATATATTATTGGTTGTAAATATCCCTTTCAGTTTATCTATGTCTTTTTTGGTAAATAGTCCCTCAAAAAAAACAAAATGGCATTTTGGGCATTTGGGTACAGGGCCAGGTACCGCAGCAGCCCCGAAAGGCTTAAAGTCCAGATTCCGGCCAAAAATGGTGCAAGATATCTGTATCCCATTTGTAAATTCTTCACCACAAAAAGGACATATAAATTCTTTTGGAGCTATTATTGACATTAATAATTCCTTTGCTTTATTATGATATAGTTCATTCCTTTGTCAAGTCGGCGCCAAAATCAATATACGTTAACTTTATTTCAAATTTCATCTCACAGAGGCGCAAAAATAACATGCGATTTGATGTCAACGCGCCATCCTCTGTGCCTCCGCGCCTCCGTGAGAAATCTTTCGGAGGCTAATTTAACGCGCATGGCGTCAAAACCCGTATCACCTCCCGAAACCGCTCCGGCAACTGAGTCCTGAAAGTCCGCTTAACTTCACGCCCCGGCAAAACCAGCGAGAGACTTTTCGCGTGGAGCATGAGGCTTGCGGACGGGAAACGGGGATCGTCCCTGCCGTAGATCGAATCCCCCAGGATGGGATACCCAAGGAATTTCAGGTGGACCCGTATCTGGTGGGTTCTTCCGGTCTTGGGCCTGAGCAGAAGCAGGGAATAATTTCCGTAAGAGCGGACAACTTTGAAATACGTAAGGCTCGCCCTGCCTTCGCTGTCAGAGACTGTAAAGGTCTTCCTGTCCTTCCGGGAGCGGGCAATTCGTTTGTCGATGCGGCCTTGTTCCTCTTTTGGGCATCCCTGTACGATGGCGGCGTAGCTTTTGCGTACCTTCCTTGCCCTGAACTGGTCCGCGAGGAAGGCCAGCGCCTCGTCATCCCACGCGGCGATTATGACGCCAGAGGTGTCCTTGTCCAGGCGGTGCACTATGCCGGGCCTCAGGGCTGCATCAGAGTTTTCATTGAATGATGGTTCATTCAATGAATATCCGCCGTCTTTTGCAAGTCTTCTGTAGAGGAGTGCATTCGCGAGTGTGCCCTGACGATTTCCCGCGCCCGGATGCACAACCATCCCCTGGGCCTTGTTGACCACGATCACCCTCGAATCCTCGTAAATAACGTCTAACGGAAGGTTCTGCGGAAAGAGAAAGGGACTTTCCGCCTCTGTCCAGGCCAGTTCCAGGCGCTCCCCTCCCCTGAGTGCCCTTGAGATCTTTACAGGCTTACCGTCCAGAAGGGCGGTGAGTTTTCTCGCCTTAATTTGCGAACGCGAAAGGATTTTTAGGTAATCGGCTATGTAACGATCAAGCCTTAGATCCGCCGGTATGGAATTTTCCACCACGCAGGAAAAAGACGGCATCCGCTTTTTCAGTCCCCTTCGGCGGTTGTATCGTCTTCATCCCCGTAAAGGGGCCGACGGATAATAATAGGCGTCCCGTCGGGAAGGTTTCTCATCTCCGCCTGCTCCTTGTTTCTTTTATAGCGCACGATGGCGTAATCGACGATGGCGATTATTATTGCCGCTCCCGCCGCAATGCTCAAGGTTATGATCTTTTCATCCTGAGTCTGTTCGATTGCGGCGGCCGCGGTAAACGGCCATGGCGCGTAACGCGTGTTAAAGCCGTTGTTGAAAAAACGGTATGTGTCAAAACCAAAACTGGCAAAGAAGTACGCGAAGGGAAAAGAACCGAAGGCGACGATTTCACCCCTGCGAAGATCCTTTGCCCACAGTGGAAAGTCCGTCATGTCGAACTCGGTACTTGCGGTAGCGGCCGTCGATGTTGACTGCGCGTTAAGCCCGAAAGAGGATATAAAACAAAGGAGGACAAAAAAAAACAAAAAAGACTTCAACCTTCTCATGCGCCGCGCTCCCCAAATATGGCGGTTCCTATACGTAGCATGGCGGAACCTTCCTCAATCGCAATCTCAAAATCGCCTGTCATGCCCATCGAGAGGCAGGACCAGTACCCCGGAAAACGCTTCTCCAGTTCGCGCCTCGCGGCGGCGAGCTTCCTGAACGAGGCGCGTATCGCCGCCTCGTCACCGGTGAAAGGGGCCATTGTCATAAGGCCCACCGGACGCAGGCCGGGGAAGGAAAGCGCCCTTTCAGCGGCCCTGAAGAGGCTGTCCATGTCCGGGAAACCCGCCTTGCTTTCTTCACCCGTATGGTACTCCAACATAACCATTAAAGGGTATTTTCTCTCACTGGTCAAGTTCCCAAGCTCTTCCACGAGTGAATCCCTGTCCACGGACTGGATACAGTCAAAGAAGGCCGCCGCCGTTTTTGCTTTGTTCCGCTGGAGGGAACCGATGAGGTGAAGTTGTGTGCCAACTCCATTGGCGATGCTTCCGTCGTGGGGATGCTTCTCCCAAAACCCGGTAAATTTTTCCTTCCCTTCCTTGACGCGATTTTCCCCGAAGAGCCTTATCCCCGCATTATACGCCGCTTCAACACTTTCCAGTGGGTGGAATTTTGTCACCGCCATCACCTGTATCTCGCTTCGCTTCCGGCCTGAACGGAGGCAGGCGGCTTCTATCCTTTCCTCAAGCGACCGGAGCCTCGCGGCGATGTCATTCACTAAAAACAACCTCCTCCAGAAAAGCCGCGAGAGCGGCAAACTCGTCCCTGTCCAGGGTTTCAGGGCGCCTCTCGCCTGAAATATTCGCGCGGCTCAGGGCCTCCGCCGCCACTTCCTTCGCCGTGGAAGAAGCCCCGTCAGGCGAAACCTGCTTTAGTATAACAGAAGCCGCGAAGGCCGATAAAGTGTTCCGTATCGCCTTTCGCCTCCAGGAAAAAAGGCCGCGCACAAGCGGATAAAAAAGTCTTGGCAATTCGACACGGGGAAGCAGGTCGAGGCGCACCCCCTGCGAATCGACCCGCGGGGCCGGATAAAACGAGGCGCCCTTTATCACAAAGAGCGGGCTAACTTTGTAAACAGACGAACACAAAACCGAAAACGACGAATAATCGGGGGCGCCCGGTTTCGCCGCCATGCGCGACGCGACTTCCCGTTGCACGGTTACCACCATACGTTTAAAGAAGCGTCCGTTCTCGATGAAGTCAGCGAGGAGGGCGGCGGCGGCATTGTAGGGCAGGTTCCCGAAAAGAAGGGTTTCTTCCGCTGGAGGAACCGCCTCTAAGCCGCGCCAGGTTTTAAGCGCATCCCCCTCAATCAGGTGAAATTTTCCGGCGGCTTCCCCGGCGAAAAATTCTTTGAGGATAGCGGCGAACGCGGGATCGATCTCAAAGGCCGTTACCCTCGCGCCCCTTTCCAGAAGGCCGGCTGTCATCGCCCCAAGCCCCGGACCTATTTCCCAGACCTCGTCCCCATCGCGCAGTTCCATGGCGTCTAACAGTCCGGAACGGACGCGGGGGTTTACGAGGAAATTCTGGCCGAACTTCTTTCGCATACCGAGCCCCCGTTCGGCAAGGAAGGCGCGGAGTTCCCGGCCTGAATTGTAGTTAGGCGGAATGGAACTAACCGGATTGGAATTATTCAAAGGAGGCAACGCTGTTCCTGTACGCCTCGTCGCGTCTTTGGATGAACAGGACGAGAACCCATAAAACGACGGTAACAATCAGGACCGGCGCAGGCCCCGAAACAGACAATCCTGGCGCCTGTCCCGCCAACGAAACAAGAAATTCCAGAAAACGGTAAATCCACGTAAGGACGAAGTCAAGGAAATCCCACAGGGGAAGGGGCAGGAAACTCGCCGCCAGCGCCGCGAGAGAGAGAACCATGAATAGCGCGGAAATGGGGGCAAGGATGAGCCCCGCCAAAATTCCGATTGGCCTTAGCGAGTCAAAGTAAAGCGCGACCACCGGGCCTGTGACAATGAAAGCGCCGAGGGAAGCGGACAAAACCCCGGAAAGTGCATCGGGAAGCCTTCCCCGGAACAGGGATCGAATTTTCTCCCCAAGGGTGAGTATGCCGAAAAGGGCGAGATAGGACAGGATAAACGATATGGAAAGGCCGGTCTGGCTTTGAAAAATAAGTTGTACGATAAAGGCCATACCCAGGAGGGAAAGCGCGTTTGTCTTTAGGAAGCCCCAAAGCGCGAACGCCCCAATGAGGTACATTATCGCGGCGCGTACAAGGGAAGGCTGTGAACCGGCGACAAAGACGTAGAACACGATGAAGATAGCGCCTAACAGGGAAGCCCAGCGTATGCCCAGGGGCCGCCGGACGAGGAAAACGAGAACGCCCGAAAGGATGGCGAGGTGCATGCCCGAAAGCGCCAAAATATGCGAACAGCCGGAATTCCTGAACCCCTCTGAAAGGTCGACATCGAGATCGTCGCGGACACCCAGGAGCAGGGCCGAGGCGAGATCGCCCCAGACAATTTCCCTGTCGCCCTCGCGGTTCTGGAATTTGTCGAGCAGCTTCATGCGGAGCGACGTGCGAAACTGCTCAAGCGGCGGCGCGGGTTTTACTACGTGAACCGAGCTTGCCCTGAACGTGGGCCCCCAGCCGCTTTCCGAGAAGACACCGTCGGCGTAAATTTCACAGCCCCTGCCGAATTCCTTCAAGCGGGGAATGACGGCTGATGGGAAGAAAACGGTGAGGTTCCCGGCGGCCGTCGCGCGCAAGGCGCCAGTGGCTGTAACCGAGTCTAATTTCAAAACCCCCAATCCTGAGCCGCCGCGCAGAGTCCTGGGGTCTTCCAGCAGCGTCCCCGAAACCGCCGTTACCCTTCCCGCCTGGACTCCCGTATCAATGCCGCTTCTGAAACTGCTTCTCGCGGCGACACCCAGGGAAAACCCCACCGCCGCCGCCGTAACGATGATCGCGGCCCTATAAACGCTATCAGGTTGAGGCCCCGGAAAATATCGGATAACGCGCAGAAAACAGACGGCAACCAATAAAAGAAAAAGCGGAAGCAACAGAAGAAACCACCCGGCGGAAATTAGCGGATAACAGTAGTAGGAGACAGCCATGCCATACGCGGCATAAACCGGCGGCGCGGGAAGTTTCTTCCCGCTTTCGATTGGTACCGGTTTGGGGATATCGTTGTCAACTGCCATATCTTCCATTAAAACCCGGTGAGCACGTCGGGGGAATCCCCGCTTTCGCCATCGCCGTCAAGAAGATTCAGGACATCCTTCTTCTCGGCCTTTTCCTGGGGTTCAAACCCCGTCAAAAGCTCATCGGCTTCTTCTCCCAGCATCGCGAAAGGAAGATCGTCATCATCATCCGACATTCCGAATATTTCCCCAAGTATCTGGTTCCTTACCTCTGTGGGAAGCGGGTCCGACTCAATATGAATCAGCGATTTTTTCTGATCATCCTTGTATTGAAGCGAGCGTACGGTGCCGCTCATGCAAAGCACGAAATTGTTCAGCACAAACTGAACCTTGAGCCGCATATTGGTCGTCGCCTTCCCGCCCACGGAAACGGCGCAGCCGGTATCCGAAAGATCCTCCAAAAAGCACTTTAATCCGGGGATGGCCTCCGGCTTTGACGGCTCGTCTTCGTTCATTATCGGGTACAGGAAGGCGGGCTTGTGCAACCTGACCCGGATGGATTTACGCTTCTGGGTCCTGGCAAGGGATTCCGCGTGGGAAAGCCTGAGGGAAGCGAGCCCCTTGGAGTACATCTCGTCCTGAACTGTCGAACTGAAAGTGTAACCGGCGTCTTCATTTCGCCAGAAGTAAATCGAAAGCTTCTCCCCCTGCCAGGAAAAACTTCCCGGCAGATCGATTTTGTCGCTCACCGGCTTGGAAATAACCATGTGCTGCGCGTTGTTCTTTATTATTTGCGCCTTGAAGACCCCCCAATCCTTGAGCATGATCCGCAGATGCTGGCCTTCGGCAATCTGCCTGGAATTGACGATGCCGTGCTTGTTTGTGGGCTTTTCCATTTCAATCTTTTTACGGTAATCGTACAGCTTGGAGAGGAAATCATGCTCCTCCTTGTTGTTTTCCGTTCCCGAGGTACGCATATTCCTCACGAGCGATTTAATACACGAATCGAATTGGTCAATGGAAAAGAAAAGGGTTGTGGGCTGTTCCAGTTCCGATTTTACCGCCAGCTTGTGGAGAAGCTCAATTTCCTTTACGGAAAATCCCTCGTCCTTGCCTTTGGCAAAGAACTGTACCCACTCCGCCCTCTTTTTGTCCTTGAGAGAAAAAAGCAGGAATAAAGCAAACCCCGCTACTAAAACTCCTATTACAACAGGTAATGACATTCTATCAATTTCCGTTTCAGATAAGTATAATATACTCCAATTTACATAAAATGTCAAAGGATGCCTATGGAAGCGATGATCCTGTTCTTTGTCCTTTTCTTCCCAGGAATTTATTCTTCCGGCCTTTCCGCGTCGGTCGAGGCGGTTGAGGCAATCCCGTTTTATACATTCCGTGAACTTGGCAGGACTCTGACCTACACGCTCCCGTCCATTGCCCTGATATGGTACATCATCGGCAAAAAAAAGCTTTCGGCGTTCATATCGAGGGGATTCAGAAAGAAAGATATCATCGCCTTTGCAATTGGCCTTTCCGGCCTCATCCTTATCTCTTTAGCCATCAGTTTTTTGGTATCGTATATTCTATACCACTATGATTTCATCCCTACCCCGCCCAGAATAGAAGCCCCGGTCAATGCCGTGGGCTGGACGGTGCTTGCCTTTTCATGCCTTGGCACGGGATACCTTGAGGAGAGCTTTTTCAGGTATTACCTTATCACAAAATACGAAAAATCCATTCCCCAGATTACGGTGAGGGTCATTTTTTCCACCTTCCTGTTTTCCGTCTGCCACATATACGAGGGGCCGGGGGGCTTCGTAAACGCCATACTCGCGGGGATCCTCCTCTCGGCGCTTTTCATCCGTTACAGGTCGCTCCACGGCATTGCCTGGGCGCACTGCGCCTACAACGTTTTCGTCTACGTCATGGGGATGTACGGCTCCTAGAACAACGCGCCGAAATCCGGTATAGTCAGAAAATAAACCATAATCCGGAAAGAATTATGATAAGGAGAGTATTATGAGAAGGAGAATATCGTGATTGTAGGAACCATAAAAGAAATAAAGAAACACGAATACCGGGTGGGCCTCGTGCCTAACGCCGTGGGGACGTATAAAAAGGCCGGGCACACGGTGCTTGTGGAAAAAGGCGCAGGGGAAGGCTCCGGCTATACGGACGAGCAATACGCGGCGGCGGGAGCGGAAATTATCCCGGCTGCCGCTTCCGTGTGGGCTGAAGCCGAAATGATCGTAAAAGTGAAAGAGCCCCTGGCGGCCGAGTACGGCCTCATCCGCGAAAACCAGATCCTGTACACGTACCTGCACCTCGCCCCGGACCGGCCCCAGACCGACGCCCTGTTGAAGTCGAAGTGCATCGGAATCGCGTATGAGACAATTAAAGACAGGAAAGGGCAGCTCCCCTGCCTCAAGCCCATGAGCCAGATCGCCGGGCGGCTGGCGACCCAGGAAGGCGCGAAGTACCTTGAAAAGCCCATGGGCGGCAAGGGCGTGCTTCTCTCAGGCGTGCCCGGCGTGCCCCACGCCGAAGTCGTCGTGCTGGGCGCGGGCGTCGTCGGCTCGAACGCCGTGAAAATCGCGGTGGGCATGGGGGCGCACGTCACGGTCGTGGACATCGACCTTGACAGGCTCGACTACCTTGAGGACATCTACGGATCGAGGATCACCACGCTCTACTCGACGCCTGAGAACATCGAGGAGATCCTCCCCAAGGCGGACCTCGTCATCGGCGCGGTGCTCATTCCCGGCGCAGCCTCGCCAAAGCTCATACGCAACAAGCACCTGGCGACGATGAAAAATGGCGCGGTCATCGTGGACGTCGCCATCGACCAGGGCGGCTGCTGCGAGTCCAGCCGCGTCACCTACCACGACGACCCGGTCTTTATCAAGGACGGCGTGGTAATTTACTGCGTCGGCAACATGCCGGGCGCGGTGTCCTACACCTCGACAAACGCCCTCGGCAACGCCACCCTGCGCTACGGCCTCTCAATAGCGAAAAATGGCCCCGAGGCCGCGCTGAAGCAGGACCCTGGGCTCATGGAAGGGCTGAACGTGTACAAGGGGCTCCTGACTTGCCAGGGCGTCGCCGAGGCCCATGGCCTGGCTTACACGCCAGCACCGGAGGCGATTAAGTAGGGGACAAGGGGAAGAGAGGGAGAAGAAGAAAACCACGGAGGGCACGGAGGAATTCTCTTAATTATCAAATCCAAAAGAAAGGGGGAAAACGCGCAGCTTTCAAACCACGCGATACCCTTCGCGCTCTTGGCGTTCTCCGCGTCTTGGCGAGAAATCTTACCTACTTATTTCCAGTGGCGTTCGCGCCAGGCTGCGTAAAGACCCATAGCCGCTACCGCAAAGCCTATAACTATTAAGAAGCCTAAAAGTAAAATCGTATCATGCATCACTTTCTTCCTCCTTTTCTGTTGGAACGGCGTTTTCTCCGGTGAAAACCCGTTTTCTCTAGTCTAATCTCTTTTGTTATGAGAATAAGACCAATTGCAAATAATGCAAAAATTACAGCAGTTCCAATAATAAAGAGTATATCCTGCCTTAAATCCTTGTCAATTATTAATAGTTGACTATTAATAATTGACGACGCAAGATACCGCCAATAAAAATGCCGGCAAAACCCAACTTGCCCAAGTCAAGCAATAGCCGCCCCGTGTCCTCTTTGCGCGTCGTTAGCTTCTTAAAGCTGACGCTCCGTTTTTTTAGCTTCTTCATGTCCCCTATACTGCGCGGGGATGGAATTTGATTGGATAAAGATGACGTTTGTCATGTTTTTTTTGAGATATTTTTCAGTTCGTGCCGTTCGTGTTGGTTTGTGCCGTTCGCGGCTATCTTCTTCTACAAGTACCTTGCCAGATCCCTGTACGCCATCTCTGCGAAGCCGAAGTTCGCGTTACGCGCGAAGGACTTGGCGTATTCGTCGTAGAGCATGTCCTCGTACATCTCACCCGCGAAGCCCGTGTCGATGAGGCCGGTCTTCTGAACCGTGCTTCTCATGCTCTTTATCAGATTCTTGATCAAGAAAGTTTCGAGTTCCACGCACGTCTCGTAGAGTTCACTGTTCCTATCGATGGGCGCAGGCTTTGCCGGCAGAAACGAGGTTGCCGATTGGGCCTGCGCAGCCTGCGTCTTTTTCAGCAGATCCTCGAAGGCGGTCTCGGTAAAGATGACGTTGGCGGCCTCCGGGGTGGACGAAGCAAAGGGAACATACGAGGAATTCATGTACTGAACACCTAACGAAGCTATATCCATAGTTAAAAGCTCCTTTTTATTTTCCTCTCACGTCGCCAAATAGTACATTTGGCGCGGCACAAAGGCACAGAGTAAGGCAAAAATTATATATTCCTCCGTGCCTCAGTGCCCCTGTGCGAGGTCATCGGATTTAACGTTTCAGGCTTGTCGCGGTGCCGAGCATGTTGTCGCTGGTCTGTATCGTCCGGGAATTGAACTCGTACGCGCGTTGGGCGAGGATGAGGTCAACCATCTCACGGACTACCGCGACGTTGGACATCTCGAGGAACTTGTGCGCGAGCGTGCCCATGCCCTCGAAGCCGGGCCTGCCGGGGATGGGCTCACCGGAGGCGTTCGTCACCTTGAAGAGATTCTCACCTACGGCGGTGAGGCCCACGGGATTGGGGAAGCGGTACAGCTCCATCTGGCCGATCTGGATTGGCTCGTCGTCGATCTGCGGCACGATAACCGAAACCCTGCCGTCCTGCGTCACCGTGATCGTGTTGGGAAGGAAGTTCTCCGGCATGATGATGTCGGGCAGCACCCAGTAGCCGTTGCTCGTCACAAGCCGCCCGGTCTCGTCCACCTTGAAGTTACCGTTGCGCGTATACGCCCACGAACCGTCGTACATCTGTATCCGGAAGAAGCCCTCGCCCTGGATGGCAACGTCGGTGGGAACCTCGGTGTTCTGCATGGCGCCCTGGCTGAAGACACGTTGCGTGTCGGCGAGCTTCACGCCGTGCCCCATCTGAATCCCGACCGGGATCACCGTGTCCTCGGTGGCGGGCGTCCCCGCGACCTTGATCGTCTGGTAAATCAGGTCCTCGAAATCCGCCCTCATCTTCTTGTACCCGGCGGTGTTCACGTTAGCCAGGTTATTGGAAATCGTGTCGATATTCGCCTGCTGCCCTATCATGCCTGACGCGCCGGTCCACAAACTTCTTACCATACATCTACCTCTTTATTATCACTTATCGATATCAAACTTTTGCGTATTGGTTAATTAAAACACCCAGCATTGAATCATGGGACTGTATCACCTTTTGGTTCGCCTCGTAGGCACGGTTCACTTCGATCATCTGCACCATCTCGCGTACCGGTTCCACGTTGGCGGTCTCGATGAAGCCCTGAAGCACCTTGGGCCTCGACTCCTCCATGACAATCGCGGGGCCGGAGGTCTCCGTGTCGTAGTAGAGGCTTGAGCCCTGCTTCTTGAGGTACCTGTCGATGTCGAATTCCACGATTTTGAGGGTGTCAAGGAGCGCGGTTTGCGCCCAGGTGTTGTTTTCCCTGGACACCATGATATTGGGATCGTCGGCGTACTCGGCGTTGATCCAGATGCGCCCGTCCTTGTCTACCTGAAAGTTGTTGGCGTGCACCCTGAGCCGACCGTGCTCGCCAAGCACCGGGTAGCCTTCTTTGGTTTCCAGGTAGCCTTCCTTGCCGAGCTGGAAGGAGCCGTTCCGCGTGTAACGCTCGCCCCAGGGGGTCTCCACGACGAAAAAGCCCTTCCCGTCCATGGCAACATCGAAGTCGCTCTCGGTTTCCTTGAGCGCCCCCTGGTCAAAATCGACGTAAAGCTCGTTCAGCTCGACGCCTGTCCCCAGCCTGCCGATGATTGGCGCGGCGTCGGCGGAGCCGAAGGGGTGGAGGTACTCGCCGTCGTCCCTCATCCGCCGCAAAAGCAGCTCGGGAAACGCCTTGAAAGCCGCCTGTTCCCGCTTATACCCGTCCGTATTCACGTTTGCCAGATTATTGCCCACCGCATCCAGCCGCCATTGCTGTGCCCTCATGCCGCTTACGGCGGTATACCATCCTCGAATCATACGTTGATTATCGGCATTCGGGATTTATGGATTAGTTGATTTTGCCTGAGCGCTGGTTTACACTAAAATTGGAGGTTATTGCGATGGGAGTTGTGTACACAGAAATTACAATTAAAAATGCTGTAGATACTGTTTGCGCGAAGCAGGGGTTTATCAGGGAAGAACAGGTACGAAGTGTTCCGGTAACGGCACTGGTAGATACAGGGACATTGACCCTGGTTATTTCCGAGGAACTCCGCCAGCAGCTCGGCCTTGGGATTATAGGCTTTCGTTATATTGCGCTTATAAATTAC
>JGI24698J34947_10000320_pt1 | contig 21174 bp, 11 predicted proteins | sample TergutMp193P3_FD_34947 | JGI IMG/M metagenome (IMG submission 34947) | reverse complement strand
ATCTTTATTGCGTACGATTTGTCGGCGGCCCATGTTCCTGAAAGCCCGTCGATTGATGGGCTGGAGCCTTTGCGCACGTACCTGTAGCGCGGATCGACAAGCTCTCCTTTGAGCGGTTCTTCGGTGGCATAGGCTTTTAAGTGTTGAATGTGGGCGCGTACTCCGGTGCGCGGATCGGGAAAAATCAGGCCGGGCTGTTCAGGGCCGATTGCACCGAGACCGCAAAAATTGTTCCACTCAGGCTGAACAAGACCTCCGTAATTTAAAAATCCGGTCTCAAGGCACATCTGTGAAAAAGCGATGTCGTGGTTCACTCCCTCAAAGGCGGCCTCTTCAATATAGAATTGCGCCAGCATCCGCACATAATCTGGATTTAGCTGCTGGTTGTTCTGTAAAAGAAAAAACGCCAGTTTTTCGCCGTTGACCAGACCCCTGCCCATGATGAGAGAAGGCTTTTCCGGCTTCTCGCCCGGCGTTTTCGGCAAAAGCCCCGCGCAGGAGAGAACAAACAAAAACGGCAAAAGAAACGCTATTAATCGAAAAAAAGTTTTATTCATACCGCAATTTTCGGCATAAAAATTCTTTTTTGAAATTTTTTTTATTTTCGAGCAAGCGCGGCGCATCCGCGCGCCAATATAGGTCATGGAAAATAACAAAAAATCAAAAACATTTTCAAGCATCCCGCTTGAAGAGCAGCCCCGCGAAAAACTTAAAACACGCGGGCCGGCCTCCCTTTCCGACAGTGAACTTCTGACAGTCCTTTTAAACGCCGGAATTCAGGGAAAAAATGTAAGGACACTTGCGGTTGATTTGCTCGATCTTTTGGACAGGAACAAGGAGATTCCATCCGTAAAGGAAATTTCCCGTCTTTCAGGGATTGGGATTTCCAAGGCCTGTTCAGTCGCGGCAATGCTGGAATTCGGCAGGAGGCGCTACGGCGCGTTTTCGGCGCGGATAAAACACCCCTCCGATATTTTCACGCTTGTCCGCCACTATGCCGACCGCAAGCAGGAGCGGTTTATCAGCATTTCCTTGAACGGAGCCCACGAAGCGCTAGCCGTCAGAATCGTAACCATCGGCCTTGTAAACAAAACTATCGTCCACCCACGGGAAGTATTTGCCGATCTGATACAGGACAGAGCCGCCGCTTTTTGCGTTGCACATAACCACCCGTCAGGCCAGCTTTCAAGTTCCGCAGAAGATGACGAAATCACGGCGCGTCTGCAATCGGCGGCGCGTATTCTGGGGATTCACTTTGTAGATCATATAATTTTTTCGGAAACCAAGTGGTGGAGTTTCAGAGAGAACGGGAAACTGCCGTATGACCCGTAATTACCAAACCGCCGCGGACTAAAAAAACGAAGATTTGAAAATAATGGGCAGGAAAGAACGGCAGGAAAAACTTGATGAAAACAAATTCAAGAATTTTGTCTCATAGAAAATCAACAACCACGCCCTATCTACCACTTTCCGCCTATCTGCGCTAAAATGAAAACGTGAACAGAAAGCGGTTTATCTTCACGCTTTTAATTTTCCTCTGTCTTTTTCCGGCGTTTCTTGCGGCGAGAGAGGCAAGTGATATTGTGGGGGATAGTTTTGAGGAAATCAACGGGAGAGGGCTTGAAATCCGTACCAATCCGTCCGGGGTGAAGGTTTTTATAGACGGCGTGGAGAGAGGATTTACGCCTGTCGGTTTTGATAATCTTTCGCCTGGAGAACACAGCGTCAGGCTGATCAGGGAAGGGTACAAGGAACGCGATTTTAAAGTAACCTTATTCAATACCAGCCGCCTTTTGGTTTCAATCGAAATGGAAGAAGAGCGCGGCATGGTTATGGTTTCCATCCACAGAGCCGCCGGCAGCCCCGTCACACTTCCGTTAAACCCGCAAATTTACACAAATTCGTTAGACGAAACTATCGGCCCTGTTACTGCCTCAAGTGACAATAAAACGCTGTTAAACCTGCCAACCGGCTACCGGACGATCACGGTGCGCGCCTTCGGCTGGGAAGACGAATCGGAAACAGTATTGGTAAGCGAATCTTCCGCAGTTGAGGCGGACTTTTATATGAAACCCGCCGCCTTCAGCCTGAGAAACGTATCTCAAAGCAGAAAGCTTTTAAACCCTATGAATTCAGGCAGTTTGGGCGCAACGGAATACCGCTTTGAAGTTTCCGCCCCTGGAACCGGAAACATAACGATAACGGACAGAAACGGCTCTGTGGTTTTAAAAAAACATTTCGGCATTTTTAACTCATGGTTTCAATCCGTAACATGGAACGGCAGGGACTCTTTTGGCAATCCTCTGCCGGAAGGAATTTACACGGTAATGATAGAAGCATCGGCTCTGCCGGAATTTTTTCAGGGCGCGGCAGAAACCTTGTCTTTCAGGCTGGAAACCGCGATCGATTATTCAGCCGCTATTTTCCCGCTGTCGCTTGAAAGCGGCGTCTCAGGACTTACTTTCGCGCCGATGCCACACGCGCTTCCGGCGGGAAGTTATCAGTTTGAAGCCGGCTTTGTTTTTGGAAATTTCCGTCTGCCGTTTGAAATGCCGTTTGGAATCAGCCTGAGAATAGCCCCATTTAACAAGTTTGAATTCGCGGCGGCTTTCAATGTCAACGTGCATTTGGAAAACAGAACAGGCTGGAGCGTTTCAGGCTCCGTTAAATACAACATCATATACAGCCTTCCCTTCTCTTTCGCGGCGGCTGTTAGTTACGCGTGGGCAAACGAAAGCGGAGAGCCGAAGTTGGGCCCCGGAGGCGGCATAGGCCTATACGCGCCGCTCTCTCTGGAACTGTCAGATTTTTCAATTATCTTCAGCCCTGCGGTATTCTGGCGCGGCACGGACAGTCCCGCACCAACCATGCTAATCTCAACAGGAGCTCTTTACCGGGGCGGCTGGTTTAACGCAGGGCTGTCCATGCGCAGTGAAATTGATTTTACGCAAAACTCAGAGGGGCCTAAATTCCTGGCCGGCGTACAGGGACGCTTTTACCCTCCTCCTTCAAATCTCGTCTTTTCATTTCTTGCAGGAGTATGGACGCAAAATTCCAAAGCCGGCGGCTTCGGCGGCGTTGGAATTGGAGTTATTTATTGATTGAGCACTTCTTCCCTGTCGGCTAACGTAATGTTCAGGGTACTCGCCCTTCCGCCGCGGATTATCTCGACTCTCACAGCTTCACCGGGCCTTGATGCTTCAAGCGACGAATACAGATCGGCCAGCGTATTTGTACTCATACCGTTTACGGAAGTGATAATATCCCCGCCGAGGTAAATTACGCTGCGCCCGTACTGCACAGGCTCGCTGCCCTGACGCAGGCCCGCCCTTTCAGCAAGTCCGTTTCTGCGGGTACGGGAAACAAGAAGGCCGGAAGTGACAGGCAGTTTTGCGTAACGGACAAGGCTTGGAAAAATTTGCACCACTGTCGCGTCAATCCAGCCTCTGCGGACTCTTCCGTATTGCATTATTTCGGTAACCACGCGCTTGGCGGTGTTGACGGGAACAGCAAAACCAATGCCGACTGAACCGCCCGAGGGTGAATATATCATCGTATTTATGCCGATCATCCTGCCCTGGGTATCCAAAAGAGGGCCGCCTGAATTGCCTGGATTAATAGACGCGTCGGTTTGGATCATGTCGCGGATTATGCGGTTTCTGGATGTCTGAATTGGGCGGCCTAAACCGGAAACAATTCCCACCGTCAGCGTGCGCTCCAAAGCAAATGGATTGCCTATGGCGAGAACCTTCTGCCCCACCATAAGGTTTGCAGAATCTCCGTATGGTATTATCCTCAATTCCATTCCCTGAGGAGGCGTAAATCTTAAAACCGCAATATCATTATCGGGATCAACGCCGACCACAGAACCTTCATATTGAGAGCCGTCGGCAAGATTTATATAAACCCTGTAGGCGTTTTCTATCACATGGTTATTGGTAAGAACAAAACCGTGAGTATCAATTATAGAACCGGAACCGGAAGTGCCTTCCTGCGGGACAGGTTCAAGAAACCAGTTAATCGCCATTGTCTCCGTAGTGATATTGACGACCGCTGAATTCAGCCTTTCATATATGGTAATATTTTCCCGCTCGCTTTCGGAATACTGAACGAGGTCCGACATACTGAGACCCACATATTCGGACTGTAACTGTTGAAAACCTTTTTCCTGATCTTCCTGTTTCTGCAAGTCCGCGCTTTCCGCACCAGTACGCGCCTGCGAGGGTCTTAAAAAACCAAGACCAAGCGCAAAAAGCACGACTATAAGAGCGCTCAACAACGAGAAAAATAAAACCTGACCCCGGCTGTAAAGTTTCATTTGACCCCCTCCAAAAACTCTTGTTTTGCCGCGACTATCGCAGCACATATACAATAATATACAAAAAAAGCCGATAATAGAAGCGGATATGCCTGTAATTTTTGTTGTTTTTCTTATTTTCTTCAGTATTTTTCCGGTTTGCGGCCTTGATCTGCCGGCGGCCAGGATAACAGACGATTCTATTCTGAGAATCAAGCTGAAAGATTCATGGATGATGGATACTCCGCGCAGGGTGCTCGCGCAGCGTCCCACGATTGAATATCTGGAAAATGGAGAAAGAGTGGAAGTCCGCATAACCGAAGGAAGGGAAGAATTCATGCTTCTTATTTCCCGTGAACTTATGGGGGGCCGTATCGCGGAGGGCAGCAGTCCAGCCTCTCCGCGCAGAGGGACAGGCCTGTTTCCCGGCTGGGCTCAGGGGTCATGGATGCTGACTCGGCGCAAGGATACGGGAGCCGCCGTTCTGATCAGGATATTCCTGCGCAGCGATCAACATACCTATATTCAGTTCCGTCCTTTTGACTCTGATAAATGCCTGCTGGACGCCGTGCTTTACGGCGGATATATTACGCGTTCAATGCCAATCGCGGTTCCTCTTGAGCGCCTCTATACAATGCAGTTAAACGATATATTAAGGCTTGTGGAGGGCAAATTCCCTCTGCGGTATTTTGAACCCGATCCTGTCTACTACAGGAACACGCGGATGTTTGTCGCCCAGGTACGCGAACGGATTAGGACGCTGCGGTTTAGAGACGACGGCGCGATTGATGAAAACGGAAACTATGTTTTTATTGAAACCCTGCAAAGCCAGAACCAGGCGGCGGCGGGGCTTAACTGTTCCGGTTTCGCGAAGTGGCTCATAGACGGCATTCTCCGCCCTGTTACAGGACGAAGGCTTCCCATTGCGCCGCTTAAAGCGCCGTTTGGGGAGCGCGGCTCTTCCTTTACCGCCAATTGGGAAGAAAGCCGCGACGTATTCTTCGGCCTTGACTGGATCAGAAACCTCGCGGCGGAAGCTAACGGAACCCTGCGCGCGCCTTCTTACCGCGCCCTTGAAGAATTTGAAATCCGCCGCGACATTTTTTCATCCATACTGGTGAATGAAAACAGGACTTTCGTCATTCATTCCTACCCCGGTTTTTTAGGAGAAGCCGGATACGGCATTGAGGGGCTTAACCCCCTGCTCTACACGCTCGCCGTTGACGAACCGTTCAGTTTTTATCTGGCCGCGGTAAACACCGAAATAGGCACTGCGAACACTCCGAGGGGGACTCCGCGCCTACGGCAGTATTATCATATAGCCGCGCTTGTTCCATATTTTGACGAAGAAGGCGCTTTCAGGATCGTTGTTTTTGAAAGCGCCGCCGAAACATCGTTCAATTCATTCAGGGGCCGCCATCCAGGGCGTTTCATTAATTTGGTGCAAATCCCCATTGTAACCGCTTTCGATCCGTGATAAAACCCGCTATACTGCTTCTATGCGAAGCGGGATTGAAGGCGTGGCATTTGACCTGGACGGAACTCTGTACCCAAACTACCGCCTGAATATCAAACTTGTTCCCTTTATATTGAAAGAATGGAGGCTGCTTGCCGCCTTCGGCAAGGCCAGGCGCATAATCCGCATTGAACAGGAGGGGCCCTCCTTCGCACAAAACGGCTTTTATGAGCGCCAGGCCGAAATAGCCGCGAAAATTCTTTCCGTCCCCGAACAGCCTCTTAAAGAAAAAATCGACCGCCTTATTTACAAAGGCTGGGAACCCCTGTTTAAAACTATCAAACTCTACAAGAACGCGGCGGAAACGCTTGCGGCCCTGCGCGGGGCGGGTTACAAATTGGGGCTTTTGTCGGATTTTCCGCCCGAAACAAAACTCGAATATTTGGGGATTTCTTCATCTCTGTGGGACGCTGTGCTTTGCTCCGAATACTCAGGCGCGCTTAAGCCCCACCCCCTTTCATTTAAGGAACTTGCCGCCGCCATGTCCCTGCCGTGCGAAAAAATCCTCTATGTGGGAAACAGCCGTTCCTACGACGTAGCGGGCGCGGCAAGGGCGGGAATGAAAACGGCATGGATAAAAAACGCGCTTTTCCCGGGCAGCGGACTGAAAAAGCCCAGGCCGGATTTTTCCTTCAGCAACTATCGCCAATTATACCAATTCATGCTAAATTAAGGTAATGATTTTTACTATCGGAAATTTAATTACGCTTGGAATCGTCGCGTGCTGCCTCGTCTTTTACAGATTGGTGGATAAGAACAACCAGTCTCTGGCAAAGGTTAAAAAATACGCGGAAAAGTGCAAGGAAGAGATTGCCGCCTATGCCGAGGAAAAAAGCAGCGCGGTGAAGAATTTTGGCATTGACCTGGACGTGGAAAAGAAAGCCGCTGCTCAGTTAATGAAGAACATTCAGCGGCTCACGGAAGAAGAGCTTGCTAAAAAAGCCGAGGCAATAGCTCGGATAGAAGAACATATTCAGGCTTTTGAGTCCTCTCTTGAAGAACTGTTCGGAATGACCAACAGGGTTCAGGAAAATCTGGACCGTATCAGGGACGAATCTGCTTTTGTGGAAAACACGGGCAGGCGCGTAACCGAAGCCAGAGAAAAATTTGAACAGGTTGAAAAGGCGCTGAATGCCGCCGAAAAAAATCTTGAGGGAACCGAAGAGCGCCTGGAAAAAAAGAACGCCGAATTTCTGGAAAATACCGCCAACAATTTAATAACGTCGGCAAAGTCGATAGTATCGGACTTTGAAGCCACAGCCCGTATAATGGAGAATAAAGTCGAAGAACACCGGGAAGCGGTTGTAAAAGTGGAACGCGAACGGGAAGCGAGCCTTGCCCGCGATATGGAACAGGCAAAAAAAATACTAAAAGACGTTCTTGAAAACGCGGGAAAACGCGCGGATAAAATGGAAGATGCCGCGCTTGTTAAACTGCGCGAGCAGGCCCAGGAAAGAGTTGGCCAGATAAAAACGTTCTTTGAGGAAAAAATAAAAACCGCCCAAGAATCTTTAAAAACAGAACAGGGGATAATAAGCGAAAAAATAAAAACGATGCACGACAAATGCAGCGCGGAAATCCTCGACATCGGCGCAAAGCAAAAGAACTACCATCAGGAATGGGCAAAGGAGACAGCCGAACTTGACGGCATGGCAAAAAAACAAAAGGAAAATATAATCGCTTCCCTCGCGCACCAGCAGGAAGAAGTGTCAAACGCGCTTGCAAAAGAACGCGATGCAATTAATACGGCTTTGGTACAGCAGCAGACTGACTGGAAACAGAGCTTCGCGGAATTTAAAAAATCGGCTGAAAAACAGCACAAAGAACTTGACGCAAGCATAAGCGTCTCAAAAACGGAACTGAACCAAACCCTTACCGATCTGCACTCAAAATCACAAGCCGCTTTAAAACAGCAGCAGGATGAAATTGACGCGGCGATTAAACTTCAGCAGAAAGAGATCAGCGAGGCGATAAACGAGCTTAAGGAAAAATCGGGCTCCGCCGTCAGGCAGCAGCAGCAGGAAGCAAGCGACGTGCTTTCAAAACTCAACGCCTCTGTCATGGAATTGCAGGCACAGTCAAGAAACCTGCAAAAACAACAACATGAAGAACTTAGCGCAATAGTCGGCGAACTGCGGGAAAAATCCAGCACCGCCGTCAAACAACAGCAGGAAGAACTTGATGCCGCTCTCGGCGATCTTAAAAAGAAATCCGAAACCGCCATCAGGCAGCAGGAAGAAAAACTTACGTCCTCTCTCAGGGAACTTGGGGAAAAATCAGACACCGCCGTTTCAAACCGGCATAAAGACATTGATGCCGCGCTTGAAAAACAGATGGAATCATGGAAGCTTCTTTGCAAAGATACGGAGCAGAACATCATTACAGCTAACGAGAAGCGGCTGGAAGATTACGGAAAGCTCCATAGTGAGGCTGTAAAACAGCTTAACAGCCTCGCGGATGATGCCGGCAGACTGGAAAATGAACTGCGCCTTTCCATGCAGGAAGCGATATCGCGGGTTAAAGGCGAGTTTTCCGCGTTTGAAAAAGAAACAGGCGTTTCTATGGAAACCGCTTCCGCCGCGTTCGACGCGAAAGCTCAGGCCCTGCGCAAAGAACTTGATGAAATGGACAAGGAGCTTAACGCTATCAGACAGCAGGCATATGATAATGTATCCGAAAAACTTACTTCCTTTGAAAGTGAATTTACCGCGGAACTTGGAAAACGGGCTTCTGAAATTGGACGGCAGATCGTCGAGTGGCAGGCCGGCCTTCAGGAGCGGCTTGAAAACAGCGCCGGCAAAATCACAAATGAATTGCAGCAGACTGAAGAACGCATCGCTTCCGGGCATAAGAAAGACATCGCCGCTCTTGGCGAGCGCCTGACGGACGATCTTGAAAGGCTCAAACAGGAAGCGGCGGCTTTTGAAAAAGGCATCAGGGAAGAGATGAACCATGTTGACGAAACGCGCGCATCCTTCGTCGAACAGATCAAAAATGATCTTTCGGATATGCGCACATCCGCCGAGAACGAAGTCAAGATTCAGATTGGCCAGTACCAGCTTACAATGCAGGAAACCATGCGGCAGAAACAGAGGGAACTGGAAAAAGAAATCAAGGATATTTCCGAAAAATCGAAAAACGAGTACGCCGCTTTGGAAGAAACCGCCGCCAATACCCGTCAAAAATACGACGAATGGCAGAGTCAGTATACCGCCAGAATGCGCGAAATGGACGCTTCTTTTGAAGAGCTAAGAAGGCACGGCAGAGAAACAGCCGTTGAAAACGACGAGCGCGTAACGGAATTCCGCCAAAGCCTTGAGGACATCCGCAAGGAACTCGGCGTTCAGAAAAAAATCTTCGATCAAACAGGAGCGCTCAAGCAGGAAATGGAGCGGCGCATAGAAGAGATCAACGGCAGCATTGATCGGCTGGATCAGCGTAAAAACGAAATCACCGAGCTTGAAAACAAGCTTACGCACGTCAAGCGGCTTGAAGACGAAGTGAACGCGAAGATGACTCATTTCCTTTCGGAAAAACGCCGCATTGAATTAATGGATGACAGCTTTAACCGCCTTCTTAAAACTTCCGCGCTGGTGGAAGAAAAAACCGCGCAGGTTAATACTTCAAACGACATTCTTCAAACCGTACAGGTACAGATACGCAAGCTGGACGATTCTTTAAAAGAAACCGAAGAAAAATACCAGCGCATTGAACGCAAAAATGAAGTGCTTGAAGAGACAAACGAAGGCATCGACCGCAACTTCAAAGCGCTGCAAAAAACAGAGACCTCGATTAAAAACGCGGAAAATATTATTACAAAACTTTCCGATCAGTTTAACAGCCTGCGCTCATCTATAGAAATTCTGGCATCGCAGAATGAAAAAGCATCAGATGCGGTTGAAAAAGTTTCTACCCTTAACGAAGCCCTCGCCCAGCTTGAAAAGCGCATCGCCGACATGAATGTTGCCCGCGAGTGGCTTGCGCGCACAGAAACAGAACTGAAAGCTCTGGACAAGGACGCAAGGGCGCACCTTAAACTTTCCAAAGCTCTGTTTGAGCGCGAGGCGGGTAAAACCCCCGCGCCGGCAGGTAAGGGCGCGCCGGCTCCCCAGGATCGCGACAATGTTATGAGATTGAAAAATCAAGGCTGGACAGTTGACGAAATCGCCAACGCGATGAATATGTCCAGAGGGGAAGTTGAGCTGATAATAGAAATTGCCTCAAGAGGGTAAAAAATCGGGATGGAGATTAGGCGTCTTTGAATCGCGGCCAATGGAATAAATTTGTAAAAGCGAGGGATCATTTTCGTTATGAAGTTGACGAATTGGCGCGTTCCCTGCCAAAACTGAAAAACATTCAGCAAAAATTCGCTGACAGCCGCTTGGACGGAAAAAATTCTTCTTACGCCGTAGAAACTCCTGTTGTGTATAACAGCGCCATTGACGACATTACCATTGACGATGAAATAAAACTTATTCTTGCGGCTGATAACCCAGGCAGGCGCGAACAGGCCGCAGAAAACAGGCGCTACCTTGTAGGGCCGTCTGGAAAAATAGCGCAAAAATTTTTCCGCGATAATCCCGCGCTGGGGATTGATTTTCTAAAAAATGCAATCATCCTTAATAAAACGCCTATTCACTCCCCGCGCACAGTTGAACTGCGGGAACTTTGCCGCATAAAAGAGGAAACGGGCGGACGCCCGCTTGCCGCCGCGCTGGAAGAATCGCAAAAAACGATGGCGTGCATTCTTTTTGAATTCCACGAAGCGCTTGAAACGCCTGTCTGGATAACGGGCTACTCGGAAATGAGGAAGGGCGGGATTTTTGAGGTTTACATGGAAGAATTAAAAAAAATTTATTCGGATAAAAAAGAAATGTATAAACAGATTTTTTTCTTCAGGCATTTTTCGATGAATCAGTTTACCATCGACTTGAGACAGCGGTCGCTCCCCGGAGAAACCGCCGCGAAAAGCCTTAGGCGCATTGGAAAAGAGTACAGACAGCGTATATTGGGAAAGTAATCAGCGCTGGACATAAATTCAAATTTCTTTTATACTGCAAGTTAAATGAATCCCGTTGAAAGCGTTCTGGTGGAATTTATTGATGAACCGAATTCTCTGTTCATCTTTCCGACCGATATAGCCGCTTCCAGGTGGGCAGATCGCCTTCTGCGCCTGCGGGGCGGCGCTATAGCGATGAATAAATTTACCGCCTGGGATATTTTTAAACAAAAATCAATCAAATCAAAAGTACGGAATAAAAAGAGCATACCTTCTGTCCTGCGAAAAATCTTTGTAAGCCGTCTTGTCATGGAAAACGCGCAGGCTGTTGAACAGGGAAAAACTCCCGTTTTTTCATCATTAATACACGTGCAATGGGCCTGCCAAGCCGCCCAGTTCACGCCATGGCTGACCGGGATTTTACCCCAGCTTGGCGCATGGTTCAATAAAACCACCGGCCTTTCAATAGACAACATCCTGAGCGAAAACGCGCGGCAGGCGGCGCGCAAATTTGAAGGAGACGACAGGGATATGTTCGCGCTGGCTCTGCGTTATGCGCAATTTTTAAACGAACATTCTCTTTTTGAACCGGCATGGGAGACTCCGCCGTTTAATGACGAGGGGCAGGAATGTTTTATTTTTTTCCCGGAGTCTCTTTCGGATTACAGCGAATACAGGGAATTGCTCGCCTCAAGCGGCCATGTAAAAATAATCGGCGCTGACGGCGCGGAAAATCTTAAAAGCGATACTTTCTTTTATACCAATTCACGCAGTGAAATAACCGAAGCCGCCCTGTATATACGCGCCCTCCATGAAAAACATGGCGTCAACTGGGACTCAATCGCGGTTTGCATTCCTGATTCCGGCAATTACGAACCCTATGTATTAAGGGAATTTACAATCAGAAACATTCCGTTCGCGAAACGCATAAGCAAACCGCTTGCCAATTATCCCGCAGGCAGGTTCTTCCGCGCCGTGCTTGACTGCGCTTCCGGGGACTTTTCCTTTTCCTCGCTTGTTTCGCTGATCATGAACAGAAATCTTCCCTGGAAAAACCAGGAACTCATCAATAAGCTGATACAATTTGGAATAAGCAACAACTGCCTTTATTCGTGGGTTGAGGAAGAAGACGGACGGCACATAAATGTTTGGGAAGACGCTTTTGAAAATCCGTTTGGATATTTTGAAACTTCAGGCCCTGCGGGACTGCGCAAGTTTTTTGGCGATCTGAAAAAACGCCTGAATGCTTTGCGTTCGTCCGAGTCTTTTTCCGAGCTTCGCAGGCAGTATTTTATTTTTCGCGGACAATTTTTCGACATGGACGAATGTTCAGATGAAACCGATCTTGTCCTGTCCCGCTGTATTGCAGAATTAATGAATCTGACCGAAATTGAAAAAAACTTCCCCGATGCGCCGGCTGTCGATCCGTTTTTATTCTTCACTGAATATTTGAACGAAGTCTACTATCTTGCCCAAACTCGTTCTTCAGGAGTGGCAATTCTTCCATACAAGACCGCCGCCGCCGCTCCTTTTGACTGCCATATAGTTCTCGGCGCGGGACAGGAAAACCTGTCCGTCGTCTATTCACGGCTGGATTTTCTGCCCAGGAAAAAACGAGAGGCACTCGGCATTACCGATGAAGACGCGTCGTCCGCGTTTATTAACCTGCACAAATTCAATTCGACAAAAATTTCGGCTTTCTTCTGCTGTGAACAGACTTTTTCCGGTTTCACCATACCGCACTCAAAAATAGGTTCTCCTTCCGAACCGAGAGAGCGTTATGCGACAGATTCTAATTTGAAAGAAAAATTTTCTTCAGATAATTACAGAACGGAAAGTTCATTCTGCTCTTCTCTTTCCGTTAAAGAGATTCAAGGACCTGTAAAACTTCATGAGAATCAGATAAACGGATTTACGGAATGGAAAAACCGCCGGGAACAGGCCGCCGGTTCAAGCGGCGGGTGGGAACCGGGAGAAAAAATAAAAAAAGCTGTCGGCCTGAGTTTTACAAAATCCGGCAAATACTCAGTCTCGGCTACGTCGCTGCAAACTTATTTTCAATGTTCGCTTAAATGGCTGTTTGAACGCGTTTTCGCGCTGGAAAATGTGCAGATCGAAACAAGCCTTATGGCGGAAAATATTTCGGGACTGGTCTACCATGCCATTTTGAATAATTTTTTCAGCGGATTGAAAAACAAAAATGAACCTCTGCCGGAACCTGAGTATAGCGATTCCGGCGCTTCTCTCCCCTCTTATTACAATAAACTGCTTGAGAACTGCATAACAGAGATTTTTGGCAATTTTCCAAAATTAAAACAAAATGAAAATCGGCAGATGAGTTCCCTTACATCCCGCCTATTGCGCGCTGAAAAGAAAAATTATCAGCATAATCTGGAAAGATTTTTATGTTCATTTCTGTCGTTCTTTTCAGGATGCCGCATAGCGGGAAGCGAAATTTACTACAAAACAGAACGAGATTCTTATATTCTGAATGGATTTGTCGATTGTATATTAAAAAATGACAGAGAAAACTCCGATAAATATATCATTGTAGATTTCAAATTAAAACGGATGCCGGATCGCGTCGGCTGCACAGCAGAAGGAGAAAACGAACTGTCAAATTTCCAGCTTCCCATGTACATAACGTTAGCTGAAGAAAATGAAAAGTTTAAAGTTTACACGGCTCTTTTCTACAGCATTCTTGATTTAAAACCCGAAGTAGTCATCGGCGCTGTCAAAGACGCAAAAACAGAAAAAACAATTCCCTCACACACTGAAGATCAAATTATTCGGAACAGCGAAGAGTACAATCTAATATTCGAAAGATTTAATAAAAAAACAGAACAGTTCGCGCAGGAAATTTCAACCGGCAATTTTACCGTTTTCGCTGAAAAAAACAACGATTGTTACACCTGCGATTTTCAACGTATTTGCAGAACGGTTTACGCTGTCAACCGTGAAAATATCAACTCTTTAGGAAAACATTGATGAACATAAAAACACATCCGCAGTTGAACGAAGAACAAAAAAAAGCCGCATTCTGCGCAGAAAACGCCGTAGTCGCAGCCGGCGCGGGATCAGGAAAGACAATGGTGCTTGCCAATCGTTTTGCATGGCTTCTCACAGAGAAAGATTACAAAGTAGATGAAATACTGACGCTCACATTCACAAAAAAAGCCGCCGCTCAAATGTTCAGGCGGATTTATTCGCTTGTTTCGCAAATCGCCGAAAACGAAACAGGCGTTAAAACGCAGAGGGCGCGCCGCGCTCTTGATGATTTTATTCACGCAAGGATTCAAACGCTGGATTCTTACGCCGCTTCCATTGTCAAACAATGTGCGCCCCGTTACGGCATAAGTCCAGGCTTTCAAATTGATCAGGAGCGCTGCCATGCTCTGGCTCTTGAAGTTTCATATCCGTTTTTTATCGCGCATCGTCATCATCCGGCGATAGAAAGACTCTATTCAGACAACCGCCCCAATGACATTGTAGGCAATATCTTTGCGGATGTATTGTTCGACTACTGTCAGATTGACAAGCCGAGAGATTTTTTAGCCGACGTAAAAACTCAGTTCGATCTTATCTGCGGCGAATGGGAAAATCACTGCGGCAGGCTAAAAAACATACTTGAGGAATTGGAACATGATATTTTTGAAAACGACGCACTGCTTCCCGTTCTTGTCCCCGTAATGGAAAAATACAGAAAAGAAAAAGTAGAACTTCCAAAAACGCCAGATATTCGCGGATATTTTGATCTGCTGCTAAATACACCGGTAGAATCTTCTATTGAAAAAGCGGAATCGCATCCGCTGCAAAAAACGCTGACCGCGCTTCTTTATTTCCTCAATTCTGTAAGCGGCTTGAGTCTTAGAGGGGGGAAAAAAATAGAAAACCCCGTAAAGGAAAACATTAAACGAATTCGCAGTCTTCTGGGACCTTTTTCATCTTTGATAATTTCGTGCATGCAGGGCGGCTTTATTCTTTCCATAATGTCGCTGCTCACGGAATTACAGAGCCGCTATCTTATGAAAAAACGGGCGGAAGGGGTGCTGACATTCCGCGATGTCGCAAGCCTCTCCAGAACCATTCTTGTCGAACAGGAAGATATCAGGCGCAGCGAAAAAGAATCTTTTAAAGCGATTATGATAGATGAATTTCAAGACAACAACGAATTGCAAAAGGATATTCTTTTTTTACTCGCGGAAAAACTTGATGTCTGCGGCAATGGCGTTCCAGATGCAAAAGACCTATGCCCGGGAAAACTTTTTTTTGTCGGTGATGAAAAACAATCCATTTACCTTTTCAGAGGCGCGGATGTTTCTGTTTTTCGCAGGCTTAAAGAAGAAATAAAAAGTTCCGACCTTCCTTTAAGAATCAACTACCGCTCGTCTCCCGCCCTGATAGGCGCATTTAACACAATCTTCGGCGGCAGTAATTTCGATCCTAAAGGAAAAACACAGATGTCCGTTTCCGCTTCGGTCTTTGCGCCGCCTCAATCACTGCCGCTTTACGAAGCGTCTTATACTCCTCTTGAGGCGGGAAGCACAGACAGCGGCAATTTATCGCTATGCGTACTTAATACGCGCTCAGACGATGAAGACGGAAATGAAGATGAAGCACGCCTTTCCCCTGATGAAAACGAAGCCCGTTTTACAGCGGAAAAAATCCGCAGATTGTTAGACGAAAATAAATATCAGCCGCACGAAATAGGCGTTCTTCTCCGTAGCCGTTCTCCCCAGCATCTTTTTGAAAAACATCTGCGCTCTCTGGACATTCCATACGCCTGCGAGGATATAAACGATCTTTTCTACGGCGGGCCCGTGAACGACATCATGTCGGTGCTCCGCCTCGCGGCTCATCCTGCGGACAGCTTTTCCTATGCAGAAATGCTCCGCTCTCCATTTGCCGGGCTTTCGCTTTCTGGAACCGCCCTGTGCCTGTCTTTCCTCAAAGACGAAGAAGGCTGCGGACCGTTTGAGGATAAACCGCTTGAAGACCTTGACAAAGCGGACGGGAAAAAATACCGCCACGGCCAAAAAATATATTCAGCAATCCGAAAAAAAACCGAAAGCGAAAGCATCAGTTCGCTTGTCAGCGAATTATGGAATTGTGAAGGCTTCCGTTATGAGACAGAATGGAATCCGCAAGTCCGTGTATACCGTGAATTATTCGATTATCTTTTTCATCTGGCCGCGAATGCCGACGCTGAAAATCAATCCCTTGCGTCATTTACGGATTCAATGAAGGCATTCAGAGACTCAGGCGGACAACTTTCAGACGTTGAAATTCCGCTGGAACGTCCAAGCGCGGTTCATCTTATGACAATACATAAAAGCAAGGGGCTTGAATTTCCCGTAGTTTTTCTTTGCTGCTGCGGAAAAAGAAGCCAGAGCGACAGATGTGATGTCGTATATCTATCAGATGCGTCAGGCATTGTCTTCAGCCCTCCGCCGCCTATGGAATGCCGCCAAATTTCCGGCAGCCGGAATAATTTTTTCTGGGAACAGGCAAGCGAAGAAACAAAGAGAAAAAGAACCGCAGAACTGCGCCGCCTTCTTTATGTAGGAATGACGCGGGCCGAAAAAGAACTGTATATAACAGGATCGCTTAACATAAAAGATTCTGATGAAACAGATGACTTTTCTCTCGCGTTGAAAAATCATGTTGAAAAAAAATGCAATGACAATGAAAATTATATTGAAGGCGATTCAATTTTGAATAACGATACGTTATTCGGCCTTCTTCTGCCCTCAATTGTTTCGCACATACCTCAGGACGGCCTTAAAACAGGCGCGGCCTTTTTCAACCTTGAAGAGATACCGGCCTATACTGAAGAATATATAAAAAAATTCGAATCAAAAAACTCAAATCTTCCAAACAATCAAAACGGCCTGAATGAATTTTTGCGAAAAGCCGGGCCTTTTTATGAAAATGCAGAGATAATCAAAACGCCGATAGTGCGCGACAATCACATAACGCCTGTATCGCTGCGAAACAGCGAAGAAGACGCCGTCGTTGAAATAAACCCAAACGACAACCTTCCGGGCAGGGGCCTTTTTATCAAAAGGGAATTTTCAGGGGCTGAATCGGGCGATGTTTTTGAAAAAGTGGATTCCATGCTGGCCCGTTTTTCGCAAAGCGGCGATGATTACACTGAAAAATTCAATTCCGGCAGTTTTGGAACAATCGCGCATATCTGCGTCGAGGCCCATCTGAACGGAGAGGAGCCTGTGATACCGTCAAATATCGCCGGTTTTTTAAGCCCTTCGGAAATGTCAATCCTGCTTGAAGCCGGCATGGAATTGGCGAGGCGTTTTGTGCTTTCGCCTTTGGGGAAAATCGCTGCGGGCGCAAAACTGCGTGAAAGCGAGTTTTCTTTCAGGACTCTGATAAAAAACAAAGAGGGAAAAGAAATTTTCATAAACGGCACTGTTGACCTGTTTTTTGAGGATACGGATTCCATTCATGTAGTAGATTTCAAAACCGACAATAGGGAAATACCCGGCGAACACACCGCGCAAATGTCATGTTATTACCACGCCGTTTCAGCCCTTTTCGCGGTTCCGGCGAAAAAAGAATGCCGCGCGTGGATTTATTATCTTAGAACCGGGCACGCGGTAGAAATGACGGAAAGGGTAAAACACTTCAACCTTGAACAAAGGGCTTTTAATAATTAGCGTCAAAAAACTTTTTCCAATTGCAAATTGCTCCCCGCTGTGTTAAAATGGCAATAACAGGAGAACACAATGAGCGGATTCAACGCTGAAGAATTGTCAGATTTTGCGCGGTATTACGGCTTTCATTACGACGGCGTTAATCCTGGCGCGCTTGTAAAAGAAGTACTAATTGAAATGGAAAGGGGGCTTGAAGGCTCAACCTCCAGCCTGCCGATGATCCCGTCATACATTACTCCCGTTACGCGCATTCCAGCCGGAAAAACAGTCCTCGCACTGGATGCGGGCGGAACCAATCTGCGTTCAAGCCTTGTGTGCTTTAACGAAAACGGTGAAGCCTCAGCGCAAAGAACGAACAAAACGCCGATGCCGGGCACTAACGGGCGGTTGAACGCGAATGAATTTTTCAACGCAATCGCGGATGTTACGCTTCCCCTTCTTAAAGACACAAAAATAGAAGGCATCGGATTTACTTTTTCCTACCCTATGGAAATAACTTCAGACTCAGACGGCGTACTGCTGGCTTTCAGCAAGGAAGTAGACGCTCCAGATGTTATCGGAAAGTCAATCGGCAAGGGACTGCGCGGCGCTCTTGCGGCAAAGGGCTGCAAATACGACGGCCCCATTGTACTGTTAAACGACACTGTAGCGACACTGCTATCCGGTCTTGCCTCCATTTCACCTGACGGAGAGGCGGCGCGGACGCGCAATGACTTTGGAGTTGAAGGCGGCCCTGTAGTAGGTTTTATTTTAGGGACAGGCTTTAACACGGCGTACCCGGAAACAAATATTCCAAAAATTAATTTTAATTCTCCGTCCTCTCCGCAGATTGTGGTATGCGAAACCGGAAACTTCAGCGTACGTTACAGGGGACAGCTCGACATGGAATATGACAGCTCGACAAAAAATCCCGGCGGCTATTTTCTTGAGAAAGCGACGGCAGGAGCCTATCTTGGACCTTTAACTTTGCAGGTTTTAAAACAGGCTGTAAAAGATAAACTTCTTTCATTTAAAAAATCAGATGAACTTTTAAATTTGCCACACCTTGAAACAAGATTTTTAAACGAGTTTACCCACGCTCCCCTTGCGGCGCAGGGCCCGTTAGGCTCGCTGTTCGCCCATGATGAAACGGATGCCCTTGCCGCAGTGCAGTACCTTACGTCAATAGTAACAGAGCGCGGCGCTCTTTTCTCTGCTGCGGTGTTAGCTGCAACTATATTGAAAACGGACGCGGGTTTTCAGCCGTATTCGCCAGTCCGCGTCGCTGTAGAAGGCACGACATACATGATTTACAAGGGAATGCGCCGCTCACTTGAATCGTATCTGCATCAAATGCTGTTCATGGAAAAACCGCGTCCATACATTGTTTCGCCCGTAGAGCAGGCAAGCCTTTTCGGGGCCGCAGTCGCGGCATTAAGCAAAAGATAGGATAAAAAATGTCAGATAACGAAAAACGCATACTGTTACGGACTGAAATTAACGTTTCCGATACTTGGGATTTGTCAAAACTTTTTACAAATGACGAAGATTGGAACAAGGCTCTTTATGAATTTGAGAAAATGACCGAAAAGATTCTCACCTTTAAGGGAACACTGGGAAAATCCGCTGTTTCTCTCGCCGATTACATGGATTTTTCACGAGACCTTAACATACTTGGAGAACGGCTTGGTTCTTACGCCGGACTTAGGCAGTCCGAAGACGAGGGAGCCGCCGTCGCGCGGACAATGGTTGGAAAAATTACGATGGCTGCCGCGAAAGCAAGAGCCGCAGCAGCATGGGAAAATCCTGAAATACTGGCCATTCCTGAAAAAGACATGGAAACATTTCTGGCGCATGAGCGTATAACAGACTACCGTATCTATCTGCAAAGAATTCTGCGGTACAGACCGTACATTTTAAGTGATAAGGAAGAGCGGATAATTGCGCTTCATTCCGAAGGTGAGGGAACGGTCAGCGACGCTTTTTCTGTGCTTACAAATGTTGATTTTAATTTCGGCACAATAGATACACCCGAAGGCAAGCGCCCTCTTTCGCAGTCTACGTTTTCAGTTTTCCTTGAAAGTCCCAATCGAGATTTGCGTCAGAGAGCGTACGAAACTTTTTACGGCTGTTTTGACGCGCACAAAACAACGATTGCAAGCCTTTATTCCGGTTCTGTAAAACAAGATGTTATCAATGCCCGCGTTAGGGGCTATTCTTCGGCGCGTGCCGCGTCCCTTTTCCCCGACAATGTCAGCGAGACTGTCTATGATAACCTTATCTCCGCAGTCAGCGGAAAACTTGACGCTTTGCACCGCTACTACAGTCTTCGCAAACGCGCCTTAAAATTGCAGGAACTGCGTCATTACGATGTATACGCCCCTCTCGTTCCAACCGCAAAAAAGACCACAAGCTGGAACGAAGCAGTCGAACTTGTCAGTAACGCACTTGCCCCGTTAGGTGACGAATACGTTTCCACTTTGCGCGGTGGGCTTCTTGGCAGATGGGCCGACCGTTACGAAAACAAGGGCAAACGTTCAGGCGCGTTTTCCGCCGGAGGTTTTACAGGCGACCCCTATATTCTTATGAACTACAAAGATGATTCAATCCGCGATGTTTTCACCCTCGCGCACGAAGGCGGACACTCAATGCATTCGTGGTATTCGGCGCGAAATAATCCATTTATGCACTACAGTTACACGATCTTTGAGGCGGAAGTAGCCAGCACATTCAACGAAGAGCTGTTGTTCCGCCATCTTACAAAAAAATCAGATAACAAGGAACTGCGCCTTTACCTTGTCAACAAACACGCCGACGATCTTTTGGCAACCCTGTACCGCCAAACCATGTTCGCCGAATTTGAAAAAATCAGCCACGAACTTGAAGAAGGCGGCACGCCCCTAACGGCGGAACTTCTGAGGAGCGAATATCGTAAACTGCTGAAAAAATACTTCGGTCCCGAAATGGTTCTTGAAGAGGCAAGCGATCTTGAGGGTCTTCGCATCCCCCACTTTTACAATGCGTTTTATGTTTACAAATACGCAACCGGAGTTTCCGCCGCCCTCGCTCTTGCCGACCGCGTTCTGTCCGGCGGTGAAAAAGAGCGCGACGATTACTTCACTTTCCTTAAATCAGGCGGTTCGCGCTTCCCAATCGAATCGCTTAAAACCGCCGGAGTAGACATGAGTTCCCCCGATCCTGTAAACGCCGCCTGCGACGCTTTTGCGCGGTTGGTGGATGAGTTGGAAAAGTTGTTGTGAGGCGCGTTATCAAGCTTGATTTACAATGAGGTAAGTATGCTGCCAATTGTTTTTATAGACTCCGAAATCAATCCTGAAANAGGCAAAATTCTGGATTTAGGAGCAATATTAAATAACGAAAATAATGAAGCAACATTCCACGAAAATTCCATGCCGAAATTTTACAAGTTTATAGAAAATGCAAATTTCATCTGCGGACACAATATATTAAAGCACGATTTGAAATACTTAGATAACGAAGGATACAAGATAAAAGACAAAATTTTCATAGACACGCTTTTTTGGAGTCCGCTTTTATTTCCTAAAAAACCTTATCATAAATTATTGAAAGACGATAAATTACTGAATGACGAATTAAACAACCCTCTAAGCGATGCCAAAAAAGCCAAAGATTTATTTTACGAAGAACTTGCCGCCTTTGAAAATTTAGACAGGGATTTTAAAAATAT
>JGI24698J34947_10000319_pt1 | contig 21174 bp, 18 predicted proteins | sample TergutMp193P3_FD_34947 | JGI IMG/M metagenome (IMG submission 34947) | reverse complement strand
GGCGAAATTCACGATTTGGACAAATTGGCAAAACTCGGACACGAGCATTATCACACTTCGATTTTCGGCGGCGAAGGAAATTTGGAAATTGCCGAAGCGATTTATTACCACGGAAAGATAGACGGATTTATTTCGGTGAAACCGTTTGGGTGTATGCCTTCGAGCGGCGTTTCCGACGGCGTTCAAAGCAAGATTATAGCGATGTATCCGAATTTGAATTTTTTGACCATAGAAACGAGCGGCGACAACGAAGTGAACATTCTTTCGCGCATAAGTATGATGTTGTTTAAGGCGAAGCAGAAATTAGCAAAAAATTAAAGGCGATTTTTCCTTTCGTTTATTTGTGATACGGCTCGTTATTTATTATTTTGAAACATCTGTATATTTGTTCCAACAAAATAAATCGCATAATTTTGTGCGGAAAAGTCATATCGGAAAACGACAAACGAAAATCGCAATTTTGTAAAATTTCGTCGCAAAGTCCTAGCGTTCCGCCAATAATAAAAGTTATATTTGAAAAGCCGTTTATCATATTATTTTGTATTTTTTCGCTAAATTTTTTAGACGAAATTTTTTCGCCGTCGATTGCCAAAGCGTAAACGAAAGAATTTTGCGGAATTTGCGCTAAAATTTTTTCGCCTTCTTTTTGCAAAACGTTCTTCTTTTCCGCTTCGCTTAAATTTTGCGGACATTTTTCATCCATAATTTCAATTATTTGAACGCTCGCAAAAGCCGAAAGTCGCTTTATGTATTCGGCAATTCCGTCTTTTAGATAATTTTCCTTAATTTTTCCGACGGCTAATATATTAACTTTCATTTTTTAACTCTTTGAATAATTTTTGAGGGTCGACGGGGCTTACTCGCATAGTTTTGCATCTTTCGGCAACAACTAAACCCGTCGGCGATTTTCGCGGTTTGCGCACAAATCTTGCTTCCGTAAAATGAACTTCGGCGTATCCGCAATTTTTCGCTTTTGAAAAAAACACCGCAATTCCGCCCGCAATGCTTAAAATATCGTTTGGCGGAAACGGCTCGCCTTTTTTGCGGCGAATTATTAAATGCGAACCCGCGTATCCGACCGCGTGAAACCAAATATCGAAAGGATTTGCGAATTTTGTGGAAAGTTCGTCGTTGTCGCCGCTTGTTTTGCCCGCGTAAATGTCGTATCCTTTATAATTGTAATGACGAAAATGCGTTTTTTCTACTTTTTTATTGTCGTTTTCGGTTTGCGACGGTTTGCATAAATGTAGATAGAGAAAATTTTCCACTTCGTTTTCTCGTCCTAAAAATCCGTTGTCTAAAAAATCGCAAACTTTTTCGAGTAATTTTTGAAATTCTACAATTTTTAACTCTTCCATTTTTATATTTTCGCCGCATTTTTCGCAGCCGCGTTTGCCTTTTCGCATTTTTTTGTAGTACATTTCCGCGTTTTCTACGACCGAAATCGCCGTATTTAATTCGATTTTAACGTTTTGCCCCGTCGCGTCCGACAACTCTACAAAGGGAATTCCTTTTTTTATCGAATTTTTATTTATAAGTATCGTATCGGCGAATTTTTTGTAAATTTCCCAATTTTTCGATTTTTCAAATTCTATATTTTGTTTTGCGAGCCGTCTTTTTGCTCGCGCCGTTTCTTTTAGAATTTGTTCTTTCAAAGTCAGCAATTTTTCAATAAAAATTTCCATAAAAACGCCTTTTTTTATAAATTTCGCATATAAAATAAAATTTACTTGCATAATTTATGTGATAAAAAGTATTTTTTGCCGTGAATTTGGTTATATTTTATATTTTTAAGGAGGAACGTAATGTCTGTAGAGATTACGCCTAAGGCAAAAAAAGCGACAGTTGCATTTACGACTCAAATAAGAAACGACGCATCGCAAGCGATTCTTACCGGCGAATGGGACAACTGGGAAGTTTGGGCGATGAAGAAAAACAAAGACGGTTCTTTTTCCGTTAAATTGAACATTGACTCGGGAAGGTCATACCAATTTGGTTATTCCATAGACGGACGTTGGGAGCCGGATACCGACTTGCCGCAACACGCTTCGCCGTTTGGAACAAGCAATTCAATATTGGATTTGACCAATGTTGAATCGGTAGAAGAAGCGTCTGAAAAGGCGACGGCGAAACCTGCGGCTGCAAAGCATACTGCGCCCGCAACAAAACCCGCCGCAAAGAAAACAACTGCGAAAAAATAATTTTTCAATGTTTGATATTTGTATAATCGGAGGCGGAACCGCCGGCATTGCCGCAGCGAAAACCGCCTCCGAGTTTCATTTAAAAACCGTAATTTTCGAGAAAAATATTTTTGGCGGCGTTTGCTTAAATTGCGGTTGCGTTCTTTCAAAAGTGTATTTGGAATCGGTTAAAAAAAATATTCCCGTTGAAGAAATTTATAAAAAATTCGATAAAATTCGCAATTCATTTTTACAAAAATCCAAAAGCGATTTAATTAAATTTAACGCAAAAATTATAGAAAACGAAGCCGAAATTTTGCCAAAAAACGGCGAATTTTTTGCAATAAAATCGGAAAATACCGTATTTGAAAGCAAATATTTGATTATCGCAAGCGGCTCTGTTTCAAAAAAAGAAGGAATTTCTTTTCCAAAAACGGAAGGCGAAATTCCAAAAAACGTCGATATTGTCGGAGGAGGAATCGCGGGTTTTGAAGCGGCGCAAATTTTTTCCGGACTTGGCTCAAAGGTACGAATTTTAGAAAAAAGCGATAAATTTTGCGCAAATTTAAGCCAAAACGCCGTAAATATTCTCGTGTCGAATATGCAAAAAAGCGGAATAGAATTTGTGAAAAATTACGACGGCAATTTTGAAAATTTTGAAAATTTTAAAAACGTTTATTTTGCAAACGGTCGAAAATTTGCCGCAATAAAAGGAATAGAAAATTTGTCTTTGAAAATCGGCGAAAACGGAATTTCAACTGACGAATTTTGCGAAACCGAAGCAAAAAACTGCTTTGCGGTAGGCGATATAAATTCAAAATCGATGCTTGCGCATACCGCCGCACAAGAAGGATTTTGCGCGGTAAATAAAATTATGGGCAAAAAATTTTCACTTTTTTACGATAAAATTCCCGTCGTTTTATATACAGAACCGTCAATTTTTCGCGTGGGAATATTGCCAGAATCTTGCGAAAAATACGAAATAAAGCAAATGCCGCTTTCGGGAAACGCAAAATTTCGCGTAAAAACGCAAATCTCCGAAAGAGGACTTTGCGAGGCGGTTATAGAAAAAGAAACGCGAAAAATCGTCGGATTGCATTTAATTTCGCCGAACGCGGAAGAGATAAGCGCGGCGGCGGCTCTAATTGTTCAGCAAGAAATTACGGAAAATGATATTAAAAATTTAGTTTTCGCGCATCCGACAATAAGCGAAATCATTAAAGAAACGGTTCTTTACGGGCAAAAAATATGAGATTGCGCAACATAGCGAGCGCGCCGCAAAAACTTGCCGAATTTCCTGAAATTGTCGTGCAAAATCCGCAAAAATTCAAAGGACTTTGGGCTAAAAAAATATTTGAAAACAAAAATAAAATTCATATAGAAATCGGTTCTGGAAGAGGAAATTTCATAATAAATTCGGCAAAACAAAATCCGAATATAAATTATATAGGAATAGAAAAATTTGATTCGGTTTTATTGCGGGCGCTTGAAAAAGTTGCGGATATGGACGTCGAAAATCTTCGATTTTTACGTTTTGACGCGACGCAAATTCTTGATATTTTTGACGTTGCGGAAATAGAAAAAATATATCTTAATTTTAGCGACCCGTGGGATAAAAATGCGTATAAAAACAGACGATTGACGCACAGAATTTTTTTGAAAAAGTATGAAAAGATTCTAAAAAACGGCGGAGCATTACAATTTAAAACGGATAATCGCGAACTTTTTGAGTTTTCTATAAAGGAATTTAATAATTTTGGACTTCGTATAAACGAGATAAATTTGAATTTGCACGAAAACGAGCCGAGTTGGAATATTCGCACGGAATACGAAGAAAAATTTGCGGGTTTTGGGAAAAACATTTATTTTTCGGTCGTTAGTTTTGGCGGGTAGGTACCAAAATAGCGAAATTATTTTGCATTCTTTTGATTTTGTTTTTCATACCGTATTTCCTTTCATTCTTTTTTTGTTGTTTTTTGGCAGTTTTAGGGAGTAATATAATATTTGCGTTTGAGAAAATACGGAAAAAGTCCTGAAAAAAGAAATTTCTACCAAATCTTCACATATCTTCCCCGAATTTTTTATGCCATTTCTTAAATACTTCGTAAGAATCTTCGCCGTATTTTTTTACGCTCGCTTTTACTTCTTCAATCGTTTTGGGCGTCGTAAGGTATTTCGGCTTTTTGGAATAAAACAAATCGGCGTAAGAAACTATTTTTTCTTCAAGCGTCGTAGGACACATATCTATCGGCGGAAGCGGCAAGTTGTTTTTTATAATGTGCTTCGCCGTAATTCCCACTCCTATGTGCGTTTGAGCCACTATCGACTCGCGAGTAAAGCCGTTGTTTTCAAGTATCGCTTTTCCAAAAATTCCGTGCTGGATATAAGGCGCTTCTCCGAAACATTTTATTTTAGGCGCGTGCGTTTTTAAAATTCCTATATCGTGCAAAAGCGCCGCCCGCTCAACAAAATCTACGTCCGCTTTTTTATGATTTTTTGCGATTTTTACCGCCAATTTCGCGACGCTTTCAACGTGCGGAATCAAAAATTCCAACACTTCTTCGTAGTTTTCGTAAATATTGTAAATAAAATCGTAAATTTCCGTGTTTTTCTTCATTTTTCCCTCCAAAATTTCAAAAAATATCCCGATTCGTTTTCGTTTGATTTAACAAATTCCAAACGATTTTTTATACCTTCGACAAAATCATCCTCGTGATGACTTACAAAAAGAATCGTCGTTTTACCGCTTTTTACTAAAATTTCTATAAAATCAAGAGTCAATTTACGACAGTTCGTTTCAAGCCCGAAGCACGGCTCGTCCAAAATCAAAATCGGCGGATGTTTTACCATCGCGCGTATAATAAGAATTAAGCGCTGTTCGCCGTAAGACAGATTTTTGAACCGCTTTTTCGCGCCGTCTTTTATTTCCGCAAGTTCAAGCCACAAAAGAGACGTTTCGATTTCGGCGGGCGACGGCTTTCTGTAAATTCCTATCGTATCGTGAAAACCCGAAATTACCGTTTCAAGCGCGGTGGTCGAAACCCGATAATCGCGATGAAAAAGGTTTGATACGATTCCGATGTTTTTTTTGACGTCCCAAATCGTTTCGCCGCTTCCGCGTTTACGCCCGAAAAGCGTAATGTCGTTTGCAAACGATTGCGGATTATCGCCGCTTATCAACGACAACAAAGTCGATTTTCCGCAGCCGTTTGGTCCCGTAATTTTCCAATGTTCCCCTTTTTTAACCGTCCAATTTAAGTCCTGCAAAACAAGTTTTTCGCCGTATTTTATATTGACGTTTCGCAAAATCGCCAAATTTTCGGGCAAATTTTCTATATTCCCGTCGATTTTCGGAGGAATTTGGCAAATTTTTTCATCGCGAATTAAATCGTCGTTCATAAACTTTTTATGCGTAATATTTTGCGGAACGTCTTGGATTCTGTTCAAAAACATCACTACGCAAACTCCGTTTTTCGTCAAATCGTCGATTATTTGCAAAAGCGTTACGCGACTTTCCGCGTCAAGTCCGTCAAACGGTTCGTTCAAAAAAAGAACGTCCGAATTTTCGCTTATTGCGGACGCAAGAAGAATTTTTGCAATTTCGCCTGTCGACAAATGACGAATCGACGTGTCGTAAATATGCCGCAAATTAAATTTTTCCAAATAATATTCGCAATTCGCGGGCAGCAAATCCGACGCTTTTTGTCCGGGATTTAAAAAATTCTCTTCGTTTATAAACGCGTCGTCTTCGCGGTCTTTTTCAATAATTTCATTTACGTCGACGATTTTTTTTCCCAACATTTTGACAAAACACGACTTTTGATATTCGCTCATCCCGACGACAGCCCAACTTTCGCCGCGTTTCAGCGTAAAATCTTCGTGTGAAAACAATATTTTTTCATTTTCCATAGCGTAAAAAATACTAAAAAGTTTGTTTCGTTTTGTGGCAAAAAGTATTTTTCGCGCAAAATTTTATTAAAAGAGGAAATTATTAAATGAAAAACGCAAAAGAAATTCGCCAAAGTTTTATCGATTTTTTTGTCGGCAAAGAACATACTTTCGTCCGTTCTTCTCCTGTCGTTCCCAACGACGACCCGACGCTTATGTTTACGAACGCGGGGATGAATCAGTTCAAAACCATATTTTTGGGCGAAAATCCGAAAAATCTGAAACGCGCCGTAAATTCGCAAAAGTGTATGCGCGTTTCGGGAAAACACAACGACTTGGAAGAAGTCGGAGTCGACCACTATCATCACACGTTTTTTGAAATGCTTGGAAACTGGTCTTTCGGCGATTACTATAAAAAAGAAGCGATTGTCTGGGCTTGGGAATTATTGACCGACGTTTGGAAACTTCCGAAAGATAAATTATACGCGACCGTTTACAAAAACGACGACGAGGCGAAAAATATTTGGGAAACGCTGACCGACATAGACAAAACGCATATTTCAAAACACGGCGAAAAAGACAATTTTTGGGAAATGGGCGAAACGGGACCGTGCGGACCTTGCAGTGAAATACATATCGATTTGGGCGTTGGCTCCTGTCCGCGCGAAAACGACGAAACGCACAAATGCGGCGTAAACGGCGATAATTGCCACAGATTTTTGGAATTGTGGAATCTTGTTTTTATACAATATGAGCGACAAAAAGACGGCTCGCTTAAAGAACTTCCCGCAAAACATATCGACACGGGAATGGGATTTGACAGGGTAGTTCGGGTAATACAGGGTTTAAATTCAAATTACGACAACGATTTATTTTCGCCGATAATCAAAAAATTAGAGGAACTTTCGGGAAAAAAATATTCTGCGGGCGACAAAACGGGTATTCCTTTCAGAGTAATAGCCGACCACGCAAGAGCGTTGACTTTCGCCATAACCGACGGCGTTTTCCCAAGCAACGAAGGGCGCGGATATGTTTTGAGACGGCTTTTGAGAAGAGCGTACCGCTACGGACGGCAACTTGATTTTTCGTCGCCTTTCATATACAAATTGATTCCCGTCGTCGTTGAAATGATGGGCGAGGCGTATCCCGAAATTAAAGAAAGAGCGGAATTTACGGCAAGCGTAATAAAATCGGAAGAAGAACGCTTTGACGCGACTTTGGAAACGGGAATCGAGAAATTTAACTGCGCTTTGGAAAATGCGAAAAAAGCGGGAAAGACGGAAATTTGCGGCGCGGACGTGTTTTCGCTTTACGACACATACGGATTTCCCGCGGATTTAACCAATTTGCTCGCGCAGGAAAACGGATTTACCATTGACGAGTCGGGATTTGCGGAAGAAATGAAAATTCAGAAAGAACGCGCGAGAGCCGCGAGAAATTCTGCCGAAGACGATTTTTGCGCGGACGGCTGGAAAATTATCGTAACCGACGGCGTTTCCGAATTTGCGGGATATTCGCAGAACGTCGTTGAAAACGCAAGCGTGAACAGGTATAAAATAATAAACGAAAACAGAGCGCTTGCGGTGTTTGCGAAAACCCCTTTTTACGCGGAAATGGGCGGGCAAATAGGCGATACGGGCAGCGTAAAAAACGGCGATTTCACCGCGAGAGTTACGGATACTCTTACTTGGAACGGAATGTCGGTAAGCGTTATTGAAAGCGATTTTTCTTTGGACGACAATTTTTTCACAACTTCAAAATTGACTTTGGAGATAGATAATTGCCGAAGAGCAGAAATCCGCCGCGCACATTCGGCGACCCATTTGTTGCAGGCGGCTTTAACGCAGGTTTTGGGCAATCACGTTTCGCAGGCGGGAAGCAAAGTGGAAAGCGGAAAAATCCGTTTTGACTTTACGCATTTTCAAGCGGTATCAAAATCCGAAATTGAAAAAGTAGAAAATATTGTAAATTCGTGGATTTTACAAAATTACGAAATTCGCACGGACGAAATGGGAATAGAAGAAGCGAAAGCAAGCGGCGCAAAAGCGCTTTTCGGCGAAAAATACGGCGATAGAGTTAGAGTTGTAAAAATGGCGGACGTTTCCGCTGAATTTTGCGGCGGAACGCACGCGCAAAGAACCGGCGATATAGGAACTTTTACGATTTTGAGCGAAGCGTCCGTTTCCGCAGGAGTCCGAAGAATTGAAGCGGTCGTCGGATTTGAAGCGTTAAATTTGCATAAAAAACAAACTCAAATTCTTTCGCAAATTTCTGATTTGCTAAAATGCGCGAGAGAAAGCGTTCCCGAAAAAATTGAAATTATGCGACAAAAAATAAGAACGCTTGAAAACGAACTGAAAGCGGCAAACTTAAACGCGGCGAAAGACAACGTAGAAAGAATAATTTCAAGCGTTAAAAACGGCTCAAAAGTATCGTTTGCAATTTGTAATTTGGGAGAAACAAGCAAGGAAATTTTTGTCGCGATTCACGACGGCGTAAGCGAAGCAATAATTTCAAAAGACATAAAAAACGTCGCGATTTGTCTCATTGCCGAAGTGTCGGGAGCGGTTATGATTGCCGCAAGCGCCGACAAAACGGCAAACGCAAACGGAATTTTATGCGGCGACTTGGTAAAAAAAGCGGCGGCTGTCGTTGGCGGCGGCGGCGGCGGAACTCCGCTTAAAGCGCAGGCGGGCGGGAAAAATCCGTCAAAAATCGGCGACGCGATTAAAGAATTAAAAAACTTGTTGAGTTAAAATTTCGGCAAATGAAAAAAATTTTGCTTTTTATCTTGATTTTTAATTTACGCATATTATATTTTTATAAAAAATATTTTTAGCGCAAGGTTGGACGTGTCTAATTTGTAATCTTTAACGCGGGAGGCGACTATTTCTATAAGAAGTAAAATAGGATTGATTGTTTTGGGGGCTTTCTTGGTCGCGGCGGCGGCGTTTGTTTTTTATTCGACAATCATTTTGGAAAATTACAGGCGTATGCGCATAGAAAGCGTAAACGAAGATATTAAATTTGAGACGGAATCCGTAAACAAAGCAATAACCGAAATAAAAAGAGCGGCTTTATTTTTTGCGGCGACGGCAAAAGTAACTTTGGAAGAACAATCAAAAGTTTTTGGCGAAAAAACGACTTACGAATTTATGCAAAGCGCCAAAATTGCGGTTGGCGGCGGTTTTTTCTATGAACCGTATAAATTTGACCCGCAGACCAAACTTGCGGGATGTTACGCATTTATAGACCCCGAAACAAACGAAGTCGAATTGGAAGGTTTTGATTTTACCAAAGATTACGATTATTTAACGTCGGTTTGGTATACCGAAATCGCCGACATTTTGAAAAGCCCGTACGAAGTCGTTTGGACTCGTCCTTACGTCGATGATTCGGGAACGTTTGCCTATATGGTTACGGCGAGCGCGGGCGTTTTCGACGAAAATAATAAACTAATCGCGCTTTCGACGGTCGACTGGAAAATTTTTAGAATTGTCGAAAAACTTAATAAAATCAAAGCCACAGACGGAAGTTTCATTATTATAAGCGTTCCCGAAAAGGACTTAATTATATCCAACACTCGCAATAAAAACGACGAAGGAGCCGCGTTAAGTTCTCTTCCGTGGGATATTTACGCCGACACTTTTGAACTCGGCGGCGTAAGTTATATGACTTTCAGGCGAATTATGGACAACGGATGGATGCTTTCCGTGCAAGTTCCCGCAAAAGAAATTTTTGCCGAAATTGAAACGAGAACGAGAAATTTCTCAATAATATCGATAATTGTCGCCGTTTTGCTTTTGCTTTATTTGCGCTGGGCTATTTCAAAATTGGTAAACGAGCCGATTGAACAGTTGACGCAGGAAGTTAAGGAAGTCGGCGGCGGAAATTTGGACAAACATATCGAAGTAAAATCAAACGACGAAATAGGAATACTTGCCGCCGCGTTCAACAAAATGACCGTCGATTTGAAAGCGACGATAGAGCAATTCTTAAAAGAGCAGTCCGAAAGGCAAAAAGTCGGCGAAGAGTTAAACGTCGCCGCGCAATCCGAACGCGAACGTTGCGGAGCCGAGTTAAGCGCCGCGACCGACGTCCTAACAAAAATGTTGCCAAACACTTGTCCTCTGCCTGCGAGCAGCAACGATTTTGACATTCACGCGGTAATTCATCCTGCGGACGGAGTTGGCAGTAGTTTTTACGACTATTATTTTGTCGATTCAAAAACGCTTGCAATACTCATTGCCGACGTTTCGGGCAAGGGAATTCCGTTTGCGGTGTTTATGATGATTGCAAAAACGCTTATCAAAAACCACGCGCAGTCGGGCAAAAGTCCAAAAGAAGTTTTTGACGCGGTAAATAATTTACTTTGCGAAGACAACGAAGCGGCAATGTTCGTTTCGGCGTTTTTTGGCTATCTCGACATCGAAAGCGGAAAATTTACCTTTGTAAACGCGGGACACAGCACGCCGATTTTGCACAGCAACGGAAAATACGATTATCTGAAAACGCAAAACGATTTTGTTCTTGGCGGAATGAAAGATATGACTTATTCGCAAGATGAAATTGCCTTGCGCACACAAGACGAAATACTCTTATACACCGACGGCGTAACCAAAGCGATGAACAACGACGAAGAGAGTTTTGGCGAAGAGCGCCTGCTTTCTACCGTAAATAACAATCTTAATTTGCCGTTAAACGAACTTTCGGATACGATAAAAAGCGAAATAGATAAATTTGTCGCCTCCGCGCAACAGATGTACGACATAACTATGCTTAATCTGCGTTACAAAAAAGGTTAATATTTTAGATAAAAACAAAAAAGAAAGACAAGTCAAAAACGGCTTGCCTTTTCTTTTTATCTCTGGGGCAAAGAACAGTATTTTCGTATAGTCAATATATTTTTGCCGTTTTCGTGTTTGTATTCCACCACGTCCATAATGTTTTTCACCATATATATTCCCAAGCCGCCAATATCGCGTTGCTGCGCGTTAAGCGTAATATCGGGGTCTTCTTTTTCGAGCGGATTGTAAGGTTTTCCGCCGTCTTCAAATTCTACTATAACTTCGTTTCCGACGGAAATGCGAATTATTGCGCCGCCTGTCTCGGGATTGTACGCATAATTTGAAATATTTACAAATATTTCTTCTACCGCGACGCAAATTTGCATTCGCTCTTTCATTTGAAAATTCGATTCGTCTAAATTTTGCGAAACAAACTCCAAAACCGTTTCAAGATTTTCAACTTTCGCTTCAATTAAAAGTTCTCTTATATTATCCATTATTTCCCCTTATATCGTAAAACAAGCATTGTTATATCATCCGCCTGTTGCGCGCCGTCGGCAAATTTGTCTATTTCTTGTTTTACTGTTTCCGTTAATTCTTTCGGCGCTAAATTTAAGTTGTTATTTACCGTCGTATGCAAGCGTTTTTCTCCAAACAGACGGCTTTCGTTGTTCATCGCTTCGGTTACGCCGTCGGTGTATAAAAAAAGTTCGTCCTGCGAATGCAAAGATATTTCGTCCTGCGAATAAGATATGTCTTTCATTCCGCCAAGCACAAAACCGCTTTTTACTTTAAGATAATCGTATTTTTCTTTACCGCGCAAAAGCGGCGGATTATGCCCCGCGTTTACAAAGATAAATTTTCCGCTTTTTACGTCTAAATAACCCATAAAAGCCGTAACGAACATTGCCGCTTCGTTGTTTTCGCAGAGTAAATTGTTCACAATATCAAAAACTTCTTTTGGACTTTTGCCCGATTGCGCGTTGTTTTTTATAAGCGTTTTTGCGACGGTCATAAAAAGCGCCGACGGAATTCCCTTGCCCGAAACGTCCGCGATAACCACCGCAAGTATGTTTGCGTCAATAAAAAAGAAATCGTAAAAATCGCCGCCAATTTCTTTTGCGGGAAGCATAGACGCATAAATATCAAAATCCTTGTGATTTGCAAATTTCGGAAAAACGCTGGGAAGCATACTCGTTTGTATTTGCGTGGCTATTTCCAACTCCGCGCCTATGCGTTCGCGTTCGGCGTGTTCTTTTGCAATTTGTTCTATGGACGATTTTAGATTTACGGTCATTTTATTGAAAGTCGCCGCAAGAAGTCCCACTTCGTCGTTTGATTTTACCTGAATTTGTTTGTCCAAATTTCCGTTGCCTACCTCCGCGATATCCAAAGCCAAGCGTTCAATGGGTTTTATTACCAATATCGAAATAAAAACTCGCACGCAAAAAAGTATTATAACCGCGAAAGATATCAAAATTATCGAAAAAATTTCCATTTGACTTTCCATTTCCGCAAAAATTTCTTTTGTCGGAATTTGCACCGAAAGCATCCATCCGTTGTCCATAATTCGTCTTAAAGCCATATAATTTACGCCGTCGAGTTCAAAAGAATCGGCGTAAATATCCCACGAAAGTTCGCTTATCGCGGTTTTTTGACGATTTGCCGCAGAAGTGTTGGATATAATTAAATCCTTACTCGGCGCGCTCAAAATAACGAAACTTCCCGTCGTCGGTTTTATTGCGTTTAACTCTTCAATAATTTCGTTAATATCCCAATCGACTGTCGATAAAGCGATTAACGTATTATCTTCGTCGAACACGCCCGCGCTCGCCGTAACCATATAGGCAAACGTTCCCGAATCGTCGATATACGGACGAGTCCAAACGACTTCGTAAGGATTTTTCAAAATATCGGCGATTTGTGTGTACCAATCGGAGGTTAAATAATCGTAAGTTTTTGTATATTCAAAATCTTCCAATTCTATTTCTTTTGTTTTTTGATTTATGAAAGCGTAACAGCCGGCGAGTTTTGTTTGCGGCTCAAAGCGATATGGCTCGTACCAAAATCCGACTCCCACTATTACTTTGGAAGTTTTCATAAATTCATACGCAGTTTTTTCGCCGAAACTCTTCGACTCTCCTTCCAAAGATATAAGCGCGTTCGACGCAAAAAATAACGCCGACCGCTTTATTTCGGCTATAACTTTGTTTACTTTTTCCGTCTCAAAATTAACGCTTTCTATTAAACTTTCAAGGCGCATACTCTTGTAATTTCTAATAACGAGCGTCGAATAAAACACAAACGCCGCCGCCGCGACAAAGAAAAAGCCAAAAACAATCAATAGAATTTTAGTTCTTATTGAAATAATTGCCTCCTCGCGTTAAACTATATTCAAAATATCCGAAAATCCCGTTAAGTCAAAAATTTCCATAACTTCCGACGAAACGTTTATAATAGTCATTTCCGCTTCTTTCTTTTTTGCCGTTTTTTCTCCCAAAAGCAATACGCGCAATCCCGTAGAAGACACATACGCGATTTTTGCAAAATCCAGTTCCAAATGTTTTGTTTCGTCAAACGCGGCTATCAACTCGTCTTGAAGTTGCGCCGAATTTGTAGTATCCAACTTGCCTTCAATGGCAAAAACGGTTTTTTCGTCCGTCTTCGTTTTGTTGATAATAATACTCATTGTTTCCTCCAATACAAAATTTCAAATCGCAGCAAATTATCTTACATAAATATAATATTCGCCAAAACCGCAATTATCATAATTTGTTTTTTATTTGTACTATTTATAAGATACATTATAGTATTTTTGGGGAAATTTTGAAAAAATTGCTTTTTTTAAGGGAATAATTATGCTTTCGCTTCCTATTCAGGAGCCGGTTTTTGTTTTTGCGATAGTGATGTCGGTAATTTTTTTATCGCCGTATTTAATGCGGCTTATCAAACTTCCGGAAATAATTGGAGTTATAATTTTCGGGATAATTTTAGGTCCCAACGGTCTTAACGTTTTAGAGAGAAGCGCGGGCGTTTTGCTTTTCGGCACGGTCGGAATAATGTTTATAATGTTTTATTCCGGTCTCGAACTCGATATGACGGACTTCAAAAAGAAAAAGTTTAAAAGTATAGTATTTGGTCTTTTAACTTTCATTTTTCCTATGGCTTCGGGCTTTTTTGTAGGAAACATAATTTTTATGTATATGGGAGTGGAAAACAACATAGAAAACGGCAGAATTATAGCGTCGTTACTCTTTGGAAGCGTATTTGCCTCGCACACTCTTTTGACTTATCCGACGGTCGGAAAACTCGGCATAAAAGATAACGAAGCGGTTGTCGTTTCCGTCGGCGGAACAATAATTACAAACACTCTTGCAATGCTGATTTTGGCGATTATCGCAAGCCACGTGGCGGGCGGCGGAAGCGGAGAATGGTACGACGCTCCCGCAATTTTTACGTGCTTTTCGGTCGCGGTCATAATGTTTATTCCCAAAGTTGCGCGCTGGTTTTTTAGAACCGCCGAATCCGACACATACACGCAATATATTTTTGTCATGGCGGTATTGTTTGCGGTCGCGTCCATAGGAAAAATCGTCGGAATAGAGCCGATTATCGGCGCGTTTTTAGCGGGACTTGCGCTAAATTCTCTAATTCCCGCAAATTCGCTTTTAATGAATCGCATAGGATTTATCGGAAATACGCTTTTTATTCCTTTTTTCCTTATGTACGTCGGAATGCTTACGGATATTCATATGCTTTTTAAGGATTGGCGAATTATCGTAATTGCGATATTGATGTTTCTTATAGCGGTTCCTACAAAATATTTTGCGGCTTGGCTTACTATGAAAATTTTTAAGTATTCCAACGCGCAAAAACGCCTGATTTTCGGATTGAGCAATACGCAAGCGGCGGGAACCATCGCGGTAATTATGATAGGCGTGCATACGCTTAAACTTTTCGACCAAATTCTTTTGGACGCTTCCATTTTGCTTATGCTTGCGACGTGCGTAATTTCCGCAATTTTTACGGATAACGCGGCGAGAACCATCGCTTCCGAAGACGAATCCGCGAAAAATCCCGAAGACGAAAAATCCAAAAAAGACGAGAGAATTTTGCTTTTGTTATCAAATCCCGCGACCGTAACAAAATTGGTAGATTTGGCGGTTATGATGAAAGAGCCGAAAAACCAAAATCCTATCTATCCGCTAACTTTAATAGTCGACCAAAACAACACAAAAGAAGAAATTGCCAAAAAACAAAAACTTTTGGAACAAGCCCAAGCGCACGCTTCTGGAACAAACCATCTCACGTATTTGATAACTCGCGTGGATGTGAACGTCGCTTCGGGCGTGAATTTGGCGGCGAAAGAATTTTCCATAACGCACACCGTTTTGGGCTGGAACAGCGCTCCCACAAGCGGCGCAAAATTTTTCGGAACGATAATGGACCATATATTATCCGCAAGCGACAACTCGATTATAGCCGCAAAAACCGCAAACGATTGGCACGCAATAAAACGTTTAGTGCTTTTTATTTCGCCGCATTCTCATTTTGAACAGGATTTTTTAACGACGTTGGGGCTTGTTTTACGGCTCGCCATTTCGCTTAAAACAACAGTTATTTTGCATTCTTCAAACAGGCAATTTGAAAAAATTATGGAGTTTTCAAGCAACAATAATCTCAATTTGGATTTTATTTTTGAAGAACGCGACAATAACGGTTCGGTTTTAAAATTTGCAAAAAAATGTCTAAAAGAAAACGATTTTTCGGTTATTCTTTGCGGAAGAAAAGCGTCGATAAGTTTCAACGAAGAATACGAAAAACTTCCAAACATAATAAATTACAGATTTCCAAAAGATAATTTTCTACTGGTTTATCCGTCGCGAGAAAACAAAAACGAACACCTTTATTGACGACAGAGTAATTCGCGGGCGTGGCGAAGAGTCGTTTCGTTTTCGCCGCCGAGCATTCTTGCGATTTCAATAATTCTTTGTTCTTTGCTTAATTTTTCGATTTTTGTTTCGGTTCTGCCGTCCGTTTGCGTTTTGAAAACCGCGTATTGAAAATCCGCCTGCGACGCGAGTTGATGAAGGTGCGAAATAACAAAAATCTGATGGTTTTTAGACAAATTTTTTATCGCTTTCGCTATATCCGCCGCAATTTCGCCGCCTATCCCAGTGTCAATTTCGTCGAAAACCATTATCGGAACGGTGTCGTTTTCGGCAAGAATCGTCTTAATCGCAAGCATAATTCGCGAAATTTCGCCGCCCGACGCGGTTTTGCTCAAAGGCAAAAATTGCTCTCCCGAATTTGTTCTCACCGTAAAAATTATATCGTCCAAACCGCTTGCGTCAATTTTTTCTTTTTTTGAAAATTGCGTTAAAAAAGCCCCGTCAAAAAAGCCGAGTTTCGCCATTTCTTTGGTAATTGCGCTGTCGAAATCCTTGCAGATTTTTTTTCTCAATTCGCTTAAATTAAGCGAAGAAATTTCGACTTCTTTTTTTGCCGCGACTAATATTTTATCCAATTCGCCTCTTTCAAAATCGCCGTTTTCTATGGTTTCCAACTCCGCTTTCAATTCTTCTTTTTTTCGCAAAAGTTCTTCAAAAGAGCAATCGTATTTTTTCTTTAATCTTTGAATTTTGGCGATTCTTTCGTTTATTTCGTCTAATTTTGCGGGATTTTCGTCTTCCGTCGACGTTTCGTATTTGCCTATCGTTTTTGCTAATTCTTTAAGCGTTTCGCAAAACGGTTTTATTTCGTTTGCCCAATTTTCAAACGTTTTGTCGGCGTCCGCCATATTTTGCAATAATTTTTCCAAATTTGAAATTTCCGATATTATTCCCGAAAAATTTTCGCCGCCATTTAAGATTGCGCTAATTCCCGCCGCCGTTTGAATGCGCTGCGAAAGCGACGATAAAAACGCAAAATCTTGTTCCAATTTTTCTTCTTCGCCGTCTTTGAGTTCGAGTTTGTTAATGCTTTCAAATTCAAAGCGCAAAAATTCTTCTTTTTTTCGCAATTCGTCCGTTTTTTTTATGTAAAAATTCAGATTTTTTTCGGCTACGCAATAATTTTCCCACGAGAAAACAAATTTTTGTTTTGCGGCGGAAATTTCCCTTATTTTGTCTATTATAAGAAACGGCGCGTTTTCGTTCAAAAGTAGTTGATGGTCGTGTTGTCCGTGCAAATCTATAACGGTATCGCCGATGGATTTGAGAGTCGAAAGCGACGAAATTTCGCCGTTTATCAAAATTTTGTTTTTGGAAGATTCTACGGCGATAATTCGTTTTATAACAAGCGATTTTTCGGTTATGGGAATGGAATTTTCATCGAGAATTTTTTGCAGATTTTCGGGAATTTTTTCAAAAATAAACGAGCCGACGACTTCCGCCTGCTGTTCGCCGTTTCGTATAGTATCCGTCGCGGCGCGATTTCCCAAAAGCATTCCGATTGCCCCGATTAAAACCGATTTTCCCGCGCCCGTTTCGCCCGTAAAAACGCAAAATCCGTTTTCAAATTCTATTTCGATATTTTTTATCAGCGCTAAATTGTTAATTTTTAAGTAGTTAAGCATAATTTTTATTCCTCCGATTTTCGTATGGAATTTCCCCAGCCGAGTTTATTTCGTAGTAAGTCAAAATAACTTTTTTGCGAATATTGCACAAGTTTTTTGTTTTCGCCCAAACAGGAAATAAAAATTTCGTCGTCGGGCATAAGATTAACGCTTTCAAGTCCGTCGATAGAAAGAAGTATGTCGGGATTTTTTTTATTTACCTTAATTTTCAGGGATTTGCGCGAAGGAAGAATAATCGGTCTTTCGCTTAAAGAATGCGGACATATAGGCGTAATTATTATCGCGCTCGTATCGGGCGAAACGATAGGACCGCCCGCGGCAAGCGAATACGCCGTCGAGCCGCTCGGAGAGGCGATAATTATGCCGTCGGCAATGTAATCCGTAACAAAATCGCCGTCGCAATCCAAAGAAAACGAAGATAGTTTTGGAATGTTTAACCTGTTGAAAAATATATCGTTTATCGCGTTAAATTTACCCAAAACGTTTCCGTTTCTTAAATGTTTTATTTCCAAAACGCTTCTTTTTACGACGCGATAATTTTCGTCCAAAATATTTTGTAATTTTTGTTCAAAATTATCTATTTCTATGTCAGCCAAAAAGCCGATATTTCCCAAATTTATGCCGACGAGCGGTTTTTCGCAAAATTTGACTATGTGCGCGGCGGAAATAAAAGTTCCGTCGCCGCCGATTGAAACGACAATCTGCGAATCGTCAAGAAAATCTTTTACGGATTTTGACTTTTGGGCAAGTTCAAAAGGCGCGTCGGGGTGAATTACAAGCGAAATTTTGTTGTTTTTGCACCAAATAATTAGCCGTTCGACGACTTTTTTAGCGTCGGGAATTTTTTTGAAAACAACTGCGCCAATATTTTCTATTTTCATAATTTTTACTCTCGCTTTCGGGGAAAAAATACTATTTGGAATAACGAAAAAGCAAAGGGGCGTTTGCGCAAATAGTATTTTTTATCGGAACAAAAAAATGAAACGGAGAAAACGGATGAACGGTTTTGAGAAAAACAGAGCGCCGCGCAATCAAACGTTAGTATTATCCGAAAAAGAGCGGATATATTTCAGAAATAAATTGCTTTTTGCAAACGAAAACTTATCAAAAGAAAATATTCTTAATAAAACAATTTGCGCAAATTTATATAATATATTGGATAAATTGCCGAAAAATTTCGTCGATTTGCTGATTATTGACCCGCCGTATAATTTAAGCAAGGATTTTGGCGAAACAAAATTTTCTAAAATGGGCGACGACGAATATTTGCAATATTTAGAATCTTGGTTTGAAAAAATTTTGCAAACGCTTAAAAAAAACGGCTCGATTTATATTTGCGGCGACTGGAAATGTTCGTCGGCGTTGTATAGAATTATGGACAAATATACTACGGTCAGAAACCGAATTTCGTGGCAGAGAGAAAAGGGTCGCGGCGCAAAAGCGAACTGGAAAAACGCTATGGAAGATATATGGTTTGGCACGATGTGCGACGATTATTTTTTCGACGTGGAAGCGGTAAAACAAAAGCGAAAAGTAATCGCTCCGTATCGCGAAAACGGCAAACCGAAGGACTGGATAGAGACCGAAAACGGGAATTTTCGCAAGACGTATCCGAGTAATTTTTGGGACGATATTTCAATTCCTTATTGGAGTATGCCCGAAAATACCGAGCATCCTACACAAAAACCCGAAAAACTTATTGCGAAATTGATTTTGGCGAGTTGTCCGAAAGGCGGAGTCGTGCTTGACCCGTTTTTGGGCAGCGGAACGACTTCGGTCGTCGCAAAAAAACTCGGCAGAAATTTTGTCGGAATAGAAATTAGCGAAGAATATTGCTGTTTTGCGGAAAAACGCTTGGAAAACGCCGATTTTGACAAAAATATTCAAGGATACGACGGTACTTTTTGGGAAAGAAACACGGCGAACTTGTTGCGGGCGTCGGGAAGGTCGGCGACGAATTGAAGGAAAATTTTTGGTTGCAGAAAAAAACAAAAAAAAGATGGATTCCGTCGTCTCTCTCTACACAAGAATCTAAACCATCAACCGCTTATTTCCTAATTCGGAACAAGTTTTTTTTGAAATATTTATATTTCTTTATCGCCATCGTCGCCAAATATTATTTTTGCGATAAATAAAAAGGAGAAAACCAAATAATTTCAAAGGTTTTAATATGAAAAAAGAAGAGAATTTGAAAAACGAACAAAATATAAAAAACGACAACGTCCAACCAAAACCCAAACGCAAAAAAACGGCGACGTATCACGACGCGGCGTTTGCGGCTTTCAATTATCTTTTGCGCAAATACGTAAAAAACGGCGACGTTACGCTTGAAAGCGAGCATCAACTTTCCAAACGTCCACCAAAAATAGACATAATAGTATTGAAAAAGAACAAAAATGTAGAAATAGAAACGAGTTGGGGAAAAATATTTCGGGAATATAACATAATAGAATACAAAAGCCCTGTTGATTCTGCGCTTTCCATTTCTGTATTTAACAAAGTTATTCACGGATATGTAGGATTTTACGCTTCGCAAGAAAACATAAAACTTACGGATATGACGGCAACGATAGTATGCTATAACAAGCCAAAAGAATTGTTTGAAATTTTGAAAAACGAATTAAATTACAAAATCTTGCGCAAAACAAGTGGAATATATTATATTTTGCAAAAAGGATTGCCAAAAGAAAAGTCGCTTTTGATACAAATAGTAGTGAGTAGTGAGTTAAAAGACAGCGATTTGGTGCTAAAAGCATTGCGAGCGAAAATAGACGAGGCGACGGCAAGGAAAGTGGTAGAACTTCCGGTAGAAGACGAAGATTATTTGGTATCTTTATCGTCTTGGTGGGAAGTGATGATTTTAGAAAACGGTTTAATATTATCGCAGGAGGCGAATATGAATAAATGGGGAACGTTAGTAAAAGAAATGAAAAAGCGGGGACTTGTAGGTTATTACGAGCAAAAATGGATGGAAGACGGAATGCAACAATTACTTGCTTTCCTAGAAAGCGGACACACCCTCGAAGAAGCCAAAAAGAAATTTGCATTCGCACAGTAAAATTTAACAAAAAAAAGAGAGATGGAAACCTCCATCTCTCTCACACTAAACACTAAAAAACCCGACTTACTTCCAATTCGGAACAAGTTTCGCCATTGGCGTTGTTGAAACAGGTTCGGCGTTATTAATCGTTCTAATGTCTCTCTCGTCAACTTCAAGGCTGTTAGCGTCTTTCGTCGCGTCTCCGAGTGTTTGATACAATTTAGCAACTGCACTAAAACCATCGGAAGGAGTTGGTGCTAATACTTCAAACGTAAAATACTTTGAAAACGGTTCGATGTCGAATCCCAAACTCAACCACTCATCAGCAACGGCTTCCCCTTTTGCTTTGGGTTTTTCTTTATTTGTTACAGGCGCAGTAGTAAACACATCCTGTTCCGCTTTGTAAGCCGATTCCATATTCGCTATGGAACGCAAAATCTGCGGACCTTCCCCGGCTTTCGCCTTATTCGTCGCCGCCATCATTTTTGGAATGGCAACCGCCGCCAACACGCCGATGATTACGATAACAACCATCAACTCCACCAATGTAAATCCCTTTTTGTTCATAATTCCTCCTTTGTTTAGGTTTGAACAAAACTATTAAACTATTTGCAACTCGGATACTTCCGATTATTGCCGAAAAGAAGTTTGCAACGCGCCGAACAAGAAAAACGGCGGAGGCGCCACTGGTATAACGCTTGT
>JGI24698J34947_10000318_pt1 | contig 21198 bp, 13 predicted proteins | sample TergutMp193P3_FD_34947 | JGI IMG/M metagenome (IMG submission 34947) | reverse complement strand
GCGTAAAATCCTACATAGCCGTGAATAACCTTATTGAAAACAGATATGGAAAGCAGTGAATCAACGGGGCTTTTGTATTCTATAATGTTATATTCCCGAAAAATTTTTCCCCAACTCGTTTCTATTTCCACGTTTCTGTTTTTCTTCAATACAATTATATCTATTTTCGGCGGACGTTTGGAAAGTTGATGCTCGCTTTCAAGTGTAACGTCGCCGTTTTTTACGTATTTGCGCAAAAGATAGTTAAATGCCGCAAACGCCGCATCGTGATATGTTGCAGTTTTCTTGCGTTTCGGCTTGGCTTGTGCGTTGTCGTTTTTCATTTTTATTTTCTCAAAAAATTGTTTTTAACGATTTTAATATAATATTGTTTTAAACGATGAAAATGATTTTTCATAATATTTCAAAAAAAATCAATATTCGCTGCTATACATACTCACCATATTTCGTCCGCCGTGTTTGGAACGATAAAGCGCTTCGTCGGCTTTGGAAATAAGTTCGTCTTCGCGCTCGGCGTCTTTGTTGTACATCGCAATTCCAAAACTCATAGACGTGCGAACTTTTTCGCCTTTGGGACTTTTAAATTCGATACTCGCCACCGTTTTTCTAATGCGGTCTATGGTTTCGTAAGCCGCCGACGGCTCTATGCCAAACAATATTATCGCAAATTCTTCGCCGCCGTATCTTGCCGCGTAATCTACGTCCGTTCTTATGCTTGTGTCAAGCGTTTTCGACACTTTTTTCAAAACTTCGTCGCCGAATTGATGCCCGTGCGTGTCGTTTAATTTTTTGAAATGGTCTATATCGCACATCACAAGCGCCAAAGGCGATATTTCCTGCTCTACTCTTCCCGAAGACGAGCGGGAATTTATTAAACGTTTCGAGCGCGTAAATGTGGTTTTCAAAAGAACTTGGAATTGACGTTTGTTGTAAAGTCCCGTTAATCCGTCGCGAATTGCCAACTCTTCCTGTTTTTCTAAATTTTGCGTTTTGTAGAGAATTATGCAAACGGTTTGCAAAATTTCGGAAACGCGATTTATTTCGTTTTGCGAAAATCCGTCCTGCTGAAACGATTCAAGAAAAATCAAACCCTTGCTTGTGTTTACCGAAATCGGTATTCCGTAATACGATTTGAATTTGTTGCCCGCGCTTTTTTCGTTTTCGTCGTATCTGAACTGATAGCGTTTTTGCGAAAATTCGTGAACGGTTTCCCAATGGTCTTGATACAAAAGTCCTACGATAGTTTCACGATTACTCGGATTAAATTGCATATTTATAAATTGTTCGCTTTCGTGTCCGCTTGCGCGATAAATTTTCGCCGAATTTTCGTTTTCGCAAACGCTTATCGTTACTCTGTCGGGCTTCAAAAACAGTTCGACGGTTTTTAGCATTTTGTCTAAAATTTCGCCTGAATTTGCGCTTTTTACGAAATCGGAAACGATAAAACGCAGTGCGTCCGATTCTTCCATTTTTATTTTTTGTTGCTCGCTCAAATATGCGTGATAAAGCATATTTCCTATAACTTTTCCCGTTTCTTCAAGTTTTTTGGAATCCTCGAAAGTAAAGCCGTTTTGAACGGTTTTGTCGGCAATTAAAAATCCCGCGCTTCTTACGGCGATTACGGGAGCGATTATCATCGAGCGAATTAGCCCCTGTTCTTTCATATAAGAAATTTCGCGCGATTGGTCAATATTGTTCAGCAAAATGCTTTCGGTTCCCAAATTTTTTATTGTCGCGCCTATAAAACCTACGCCTTTTTCTATTAAAACGTTGTTTTTTACGCAATTATTTTCGGAAATTACCGCGCGCAATCTATAATCTTCGTTTTCGGGAAGAAAAACTAAAATATTAGTCGGATTTGACGCGCCTATCGACGCGATAGAAATAATTCTTTTTATTTCCAAATCCATATCGGTTATTATTTTGTCCCAATGCGCGCCTTTTTCTTTGTCGGTCAAAATCATATAATTTTTTTGCTGCAAATTTTTCACAATTTCTTCCGCCGCTTCTTTGGCGATGGACGGTTCGGGCTGCGAAGATTTTATAGTTGGAATTTTTATCGTTTTTATTTTTGTAGTTTTTCTTTTTAAGTTAGACGAGCGCGGAATAATTATCAAATTTTGACCGCGATATATCCAGCAAACGAAAAAAACTATTATCAGCAAAAAAACGACGTCGCCAAACATCGACTTTTGATAATGAAAAAGTATCGCAAGCGGCGCAAGAATCGCGGGAAGCAGAATTTTAACGTATTTTTTTTCCATATTTTTAACTCCTTATATACGGTTGTGTTACCGTCGTGAAATCCTTATACGCGATAGGAAATTTTATTATTTCTTTCACGCCGGCGGCTTTTAAATTAAATTCGTCTATCGTAGAATATTCCTCTTTCGAATAGACGATAACGGGAATATTTTGCGGATGTCTCGCGTTTAATTTTGGTACAAAAGCCAAAATCGGCGTTACGTTGCTTGCGCTTTTAACAAAAACGCAAACGGGCGCAAAATATTCAATTTTTTTCATACCGTCAAATTCGTCTATCGCGGTTATTACATTGAACTTTTTGTAAAGAAATATCTCCAAAATATCGGTCAATTCGTAACTGTCGCCGATAATTACGGCGTTTTTCTTTTCAATGTCAATCTTAAATCTCCAATTATCCGTTTTCATCTCGAAGCCCTCGTATAAAGAAAAAATCCTAAAATCGTAAAAAGCGCCGTCGCGCTCCACGCCGCGACTATCGGGTCTACCGATTCGTTTCTTCCAAGCACAATCAAAAATTGCGCGATTCCCCAATAAATAAACACAAATCCAAGTCCCGCTCCAAAATGCACGGCGCCTCCGCGTTTGGTCGAGCGGGCTGTTACCGCGATGCCGACAAGCACGACAATTACGTTCATAAGCGGCAAGGAAAACTTAAAATTACTATCTGCCAAATACTTTTGCGTTTTTTCTCCGCGTTGTTTTGCATTTTCCATTCTTTTTTGCAATTCCGTCCAACTCATCATTTCTATTCTTCGTATAGTTTTTACCATATCGCTTGGCGGCTGATTAAGGTCTAAAAGTATATTTTGCGTCAAAATATTCGCTAAAACCTCGCCGTCCCGTTGCAGAATTTTTTCCTGTCCGTTGGGCATAATCCACTGTTTTTTTTCGGTAGAATATTCCAAAAAATCGGACGTCGCAATACTTTTTACTCTGTTATTTTCAAAAGAATAACGCACGACCGTTTCGCCGTTTGCGGGCGAAGTGTTGATTTTTCTGAAATAATAGGCGGTATTTTCATCGGAAAAATAATAAAAATTTCGGCGAAATTCTACGACTTCCGTCGGAATGGGTCGTCCTTGCTGCCGAGCGGAAAACGTGTTTCTGTATAATTCCAATTTTTCGTTCGCGTTGCCCAAAAACGTCTCGTTGAAGAAAAAATTCCCGACGGCGATAATAAATCCTATAAGTATAAGCGGAGAAGTCATTTTTGCGATGCTTATTCCGCCCGATTTTATAGCCGTCAATTCGTTTGTTTTCGCGAAGGAACCCACCGAAAGCATAACCGACAAAAGCATAGAGATAGGCAAAAGCATAGACAGAAACGACGCGACAAAATATAAGTAATAATTAACTAATTCGGGAGTTTTCGCCCCCGTAAACGTATGAATGTTTCCTACAAAATCGATAACCGCCGTAATAACGCAAAGTCCGATTGTCGTTACGAAAAAATACGAGAAAAATCGTCCGATAATATACGCGGGAATAGTCGATAAAAACAGTTTCAGGACAATTCTCGGCAAATCCGCAAATAATCCTAAAAGCGTTTTTACAAAACCGAAAACAAGATTTAATTTCGTTATTTTGAAGAACTTTTTAACTACGTCCGCAAACGCGCCGAAAACGGACAATATATTAAACTTGCTTTCGTAGCCCGACACCTTTCTTAAAAGCCACACGGCGACGAGCGCAAAAATCGCGTTTCCTCCCCACATAGCGACGCTGGGAATAAGTTTTCCCTGATTTACCAAATATTCGCCGCCTATCAAAAACGTCCAGTGAAAAATGAAAAATATCAAACTGTAACTCACGCTGATTGCGGCGCTTCCGTTGCGCGCGATTATTCCCAAAGGAACGCCCAAAATAACGAAAATCACCGCGCCGACTGCAAGCGAATATTTTTTATAAATCTCCATTTTGTATTTATTGAGTTCGATTTTATACTCGTCGATTCTTTGCAATCTGGCTTTTGTGAAATTTATTTCGCTTTTTATTTCGCTAACGTTTCTACTTCCCAAACGGGCGATTACCGCCGAATACCATTGAGAAAAATCGTCCATATAAAGAATCGCCGACGTATCGGACGCAGCGTCGTCTATTCTTTCGGTAATTTCTAAAAGTCGGTCGTTAAACGAAATTATTTCGTTTGAAATCGTTTCGTTATAATTGGAAATTTCATCTAAAAGTTCTTTGTTTGCCATTTCGCGATTTCCGCGATTGTGCAAATCGCTTCGGGTAAATTCGCTGTCTATATTTTCTACAAAAATCGTCTGTTTTTCAAAATTTATCTTAAAAAAATTCGCCTCGCTTCCGCCGCTTTCGCCGCTTATGTTTTCGCTAATCGTCTGCCCCGAAAAAAGCGTCAATTCCAAATATTTTTCGTCTTTTGTCAGATAAAGCGTTCCGCTGTCCGCTACGCTTACCATAGGAATTTGGTCGTTTTGCGTCGTAAAAATAGTAATTCCGTATAAATTTCCCGTTCCCGTCGTTACCGAATCCACTTTTATCGCATAACCCTGAAAATCCTTTATTAGAACTCCCGGCTCGATAAGCGCGGCGGGTTTTTTTCGCATAATATCCGACATAAGTTGCGCCGCGTGATGATTTACGTTGGGCAAAATATTGCTGTTGAAAATCATTAAAAGTACGGCGATTATCGCGCTTAAACTGACTATCGGCGGCAACATATCGAACAAACTCATTCCCACCGATTTCATTGCGGTATATTCGTTGTCGGACGATAATTTTCCAAAAACCATAAGCGACGAAATTAAAAGAGCCATAGGCAAAGCCAAAGAAATTATAGCTGCCATATTCACGACCAACAATTCCGCAACTATCTCAAACGAAACGCCTCTATATAATACTCTCGGTAAAATTTGCGCGACGAGTTGCATAAAAAAAACTATAAAAATCACCGCGACCGAGTATAAAAACGGACGCATAAATTCTTTTACTATGTATCTGTAAAATATCATTTATCACCCCAAAACATTCCAAGAAAATCCCCAGCGAAAAATAAGACCGGGCATAATATATCCGGGAATATACGAATTTGTACGATTAAGAAAATTATCTATTTTCCAAAATATGCGAAAAGTATGAATTTCGGCGGTCAACTTAAACGAAACATCGTGAATCGAACGTCCCCAATGCGGATAATCGCCAAAATACGAGTATTGAGCGTCGGACAAAAACGCGCCCGTATATTTTGTTCTTTTGCTCCAATAATTATAAAAAACGTCCGTATAAAATTGACGGACTTGCGAATTTGTATTGAAGTGAAATCGCAAGCCAGAATACGATTTTACGTACGGCTTTTCGTCGCTTAAAAGCCAATTTGAAAACAACGAAAAATTGCCAATTTCGCCCAAATTTGCGCCGATGGAAAAAACGTTTTTCGGACAATAATACGGCTCTGAATTATGCCAATATTTACTGATATTTGCCGCGTCAATAGCGGAATATCCGAAATTTATGGACGCGGCGGGAAACTGATAACGCAAATTTGCGCCGAACGCCTTAAAACCGTCCGCAATTTCGTCGTAATTTTCGTAAGGTTTAGAATAAACTAACGGAGAAAAACCCGATTTTCCCCAAATTTGCGTTTGAAAATTGTTTATTTTCCAGTCGATTTCCAATAATCCTAACGGATAATTTTTTATCTTTTTCCCGTTTGCTCTTACAAATTCTATTCCGCCGTTTGTCGTTATGGAAATATTGTCCGAATTTGGCGAAACAAACTTGTTTTCCGCAAGAAATTTCGTATTGTGCGCGACGGTGTGCGTAATTCCTGCGCTATCGGAAATGTAGCGATTTACCGAAAATTGCAGCGAAATGGAATCAAAATCTTTCGGCGCGAAATACAACTGCGAACCCGCCGATTGAAGCGTGTTTTCCCGCGAACTTCTTTCCGTAACGGGTCGTCCGCGCGCCGTGCGGGAAATCGGAACTTCGTTTTGTTTTACGGTTTCGATTTTGCCGAGATTTCTAAATAAAATTTTATCGCCGAAAGGAATTTCAAACGCGCCGTCTATTTGATGCAAATAATTTCGCGATTCGTTCCAAGCGATATTCAAAACCGAGTCGGGCGTAACGACGACGGAATCCGTGCGATACGCCAAATCCTGCCCTATATCGGAATACGAATATCGCAAAGACGTCGAAATATTGTTTTTGTAATCCAACGAAATTCCGCTTTTGTTCGTCATAGAATAAGGATTGTAGCCGTTTATCGATATTTTTGTCGTATCTTTGTGATACGTTTTGTATGTTTGCGCCATTCCGCCGCCGTGATAAAATTGCATTCTTTTCAGGTCCGAATACGAAATAAACGCAAGCATAGACAATTTATCCGATAAATTTCGCATCATTCTGAATTTCAGCGTATTTCCGTTAAAAAGTCCGCCCTGCCAAGCGAAAAATACATCGGGAGTTACGGTTTTTCCGTCAAAAATCACGGGAGAAATGTCGCCGTTTGGACGAATTTCAAATTCTTTTATTTCTAACAAATCGTAATAATAAAACGGCAAAACGGGAGAATAAAGTCGGCTTAAAAGTCCTGATTCGATAGGAATCGTATATCCGCGAAAAAGCGCGCGGTTCAGCGGAAAATCGGGCGAATATCGCAAAGACGCGAAATTTTGATTGCCGGAAAGAACGTCGCTATAAGTGAAATAATCGTTTCCAAAAAAATGCTGCCGTAAAATTTTTGTCGGCGAAAAAAGCGTTTTATTGTCAAAAAATCGTTCGTTATGGTACGCTTCCTGTTTTTTAAATATGTTGTATAACGAATCCTTAATTTGCGCAAGTTTTAAGGAATCAATATTTTCTTCGCAAAAAGAAATTTCGCAGAAAATAAAAATTAAAATTATTATGAGTTTTTTGTACGAATAATAAATTTTTTTGCGTTTTTTTCTATATATCATAGTTTTAATCCTTATTTTTTAGGATAAAAATACTAACTGCCGATTAAAAATAGTACGCGTTTTATCAAATATTTCAAAAATTTAAACCTAAACAAAAGGAGTTTTTTATGAAAAAACTTGATTTTTTCAAGTATGTCGCCGATTTTTAACATATTTATCTCCTTATTGCGCTTTATTTTACTTAAATATACTTTATTGCACTTAATTATGTCAAATTCGGTTATTTTTTTTGCCGCAAATCAGGCAAAAGAAAACGAAAAATATCCGCTTAATTAAAAGTCGATATGAAAAAAATAATTCAAGAACTTTCCCGTTTCCGAAATATTGTCGCAACAGGGCAAAAAGCGTTGGAAACGATAATCAAACAATTCGCCGAAAAAAACATTCAAATACTTTCGCCCGCAATCGGTTCTTATACTTCGTTTATTTTTGAAAATAGAGAATTGCGTTTATACAGAATGCCATCTTCGTCGAGGGCTTATCCGCTCGCGTTAGAAAAAAAAGCGGAGATTTATAAATCGGCGTTTGGGGTTATTGTTCCATAAAATAATTTTTTGAAAAACAGCGAGTTACGAAATTTATCGAAAATTATAAATATTTTATTGCCGAAAACGATATGGGCTTTACTTTTTGCCAAAAATTACTTCGCCAAATATTATTTTACCGATAACTTTTATCATATTAAAACGGGGATATATTATGAAAACCGACATTGAAATAGACCGCGAGGCGAAATTGGAACATATCGCTTCAATAGCGCAAAAAATCGGGCTTGCCGAAAACGACATAGAACTTTACGGCAAATACAAGGCGAAATTAAACCTCAATGCCGCCGCGCTGACAAACGCCAAACGGCGCGCGAAAATAATTCTCGTAACGGCGATAACTCCCACGCCCGCGGGCGAAGGCAAAACCACCACGACCGTAGGCATAGGGGATGCGCTGGCGCGGCTTAAAAAGAATGTTATAATTTGCCTGCGCGAGCCGTCGCTTGGACCGGTGTTCGGGATAAAAGGCGGCGCGGCGGGAGGCGGTTACGCGCAGATAGTGCCGATGGAAGACATAAACCTGCATTTTACCGGCGACTTGCACGCGATAACTTCGGCGAACAATTTGCTTGCCGCAATGATAGACAACCATATCTGGCAAGGAAACGCGCTGAATATCGACCCGCGCCGCGTAACTTGGCGGCGGGCGGTCGATTTGAACGACAGACAACTGCGTTTTTATATCGGCGGTCTCAACGGAAAATCAAACGGTACGCCGCGCGAAGACGGATTCGATATCACCGCCGCGTCGGAAGTTATGGCGGTGTTCTGCCTTTCCGAAAATATAACCGCGCTGAAAGAAAACCTGTCGAAAATAATTATCGGTTATACGTATGGCGGCGCGCCCGTTACCGCGGGAGATTTGCGCGCGCACGGAGCGATGACGACTTTGCTTAAAGACGCGCTTAAACCCAACCTCGTGCAGACGCTCGAACACACTCCCGCGTTCGTCCACGGCGGACCGTTCGCAAATATCGCGCACGGATGCAATAGCGCCGCCGCAACGCTTGCCGCCGTAAATCTTGCCGACTATGTCGTAACGGAAGCGGGGTTCGGAGCGGATTTGGGCGCGGAGAAATTTATCGACGTCAAATGCCGCAGGTTCGGATTGCAGCCGTCTGTCGCGGTTGTCGTCGCGACTGTAAGGGCGCTCAAACATCACGGAGGAGACGACGGCTCGCTTAAAGAAGGCGTCGCAAACCTCAAAAGACATATCGAAAATATGACGAAACGCTACGGACTTCCGTGCGTGGCGGCTATCAACCGTTTTCCGTCCGATACGCAAGAGGACTTAAATTACGTTTGCGTTGCCGCCGAAAGTTTCGGGGCGACCGCCGCTATCTCGGACGTGTATGAACGCGGCGGCGAAGGCGGAGTTGAACTTGCGGAAAAAATACTCGGCGCGGTTAACAGTCCAAATAATTTCCGCTATTTATACGATACGAATTTGCCCGTAACCGAAAAAATTGAAACGATAGTGCGCAACATATACGGCGCGGACGGAGTAACGTTTTCGGCTGAAGCGACGAGGCAGATAAAGAATATCGAAAAACTCGGCTACGGCTCGCTTCCCGTATGTATCGCGAAAACGCAGTATTCTTTTACGGACAACGCAAAAAAGATTTGCGCGCCGACGGGTTTTAAAATAAACGTTCGCCAAATTCGGCTATCGGCGGGCGCGGGATTCGTCGTAGCGATAGCGGGCGATATAATGACAATGCCGGGACTTCCCAAAAATCCCGCGGCGGAAATGATAGACGTGGACGACAAAGGTGTAATTAGCGGATTGTTTTAATATTATTAGAATAATTTTGTTCAAAACAAGTCGGGCAAATATTATTTTAGTGCGGTTAAATTGTTAGATATTTAAGGAGAATTTATATATGGAAGGATTGATTGGATTTTCAATTTTTATCGTTGTTTTGATAGCATTGGCAATTTTCGTATGGATTTTGACGCTTCGCAGAATAGTGCCTACAAATGTGGTTCATATCGTTCAAAGAACAAAAAAAACTGTTTCTTACGGAGCAGGGCAAAAAGCGGGAAACGTGTATTATCATTTTCCAAAATGGATGCCGTTTTTTGGAATTGACGTCCGCGTATTGCCCGTAAGCAACTTCGATTTGGATTTGATAAATTATTCGGCTTACGACAACAACAGAGTTCCGTTTTTGATAGACGTTAAAGCGTTTTTCAGAATATCGGATACGAACGTCGCGGCTCAAAAAGTCGAGTCGTTTAAGGAACTTAAAGACCAATTGCTCGGAATTGTGCAGGGCTCGGTTCGGTCAATTTTGGCAAAATCCGAATTGGAACTCATTATGCAGGAAAGAAGCGTATACGGCTCGCAGTTCACAAAAGACGTTCAGGACGATTTGGAAAATTGGGGAGTGGCGGCGGTAAAACCTATCGAACTTATGGATATTCGCGATACGCTCGACTCTAACGTAATCGCCAATATAATGGCTAAAAAGAAATCGAACATCGAAATGGAATCGCGGGTTGAAGTCGCAAAAAATATGAAACTCGCGCAAGAAGCCGAAATCGAAGCACAAAAAGAAGTTGCCGTAAAACAGGCGGTGGCAAATCGCGAGACGGGCGAAGCGAACGCTCAATCCGACCAAAAAATCGGCGTGGCTCAAGCGGAGGCGAACAAAGAAATCGGCGTGGCGCAACAGTTGTCTGAACAGAAAGTCCAAGAGCAGATGAAAGAAACCGAATCGAAAAAAATGGAAGTAATTCGAGTAAATCAGGTTCGTAAAGCGGAAATTGAAAAGGAAGCGTTGATTGTCGACGCGGAAGCGAAGCAAAGGAACATACAAATTGAAGCGGACGCTAAAAAATACGAAAAACAGCAGTTGGCGGAAGCGGCTTTAATCGAAAAAGAAAAAGAGGCGGAAGGTATTAAATTGACGGGGAAAGGCAACGCGGAAGCAATTAAAAACGTGGGCGCGGCAGAAGCGGAGGCAGAAAAATTGAAACAGTTGGCGTCCGTTACCGCGCAAACCGAATTGGCGAAATCAATCGGCGAAAACGAAGGATATCAAAATTATTTGGTTCAAATTGAAACTTTGAAAGTCAATAAAGACATAGGCATCGAATACGCAAAGGCGTTGACGACGGCGGACGTGAAAATACTCGCAAATTCGGGCGACGTTCAATCGGGTATGAGCAGTGTAAAAGATATTGTTTCAAGTAAAGGCGGTTCGGGACTTGTCGGGTTTATTGAAGGATTAAAGCAATCGGAAACAGGTAGCGTTCTTGTCGACGGACTACTTGAAAAATTAAAAAGCGACAAAAAACAACCGCCGAAATGATAATTTTAAGGAAAATGACGCGGACGGGAAAAATCTCCGTTCGCGTTCACAATCTGCAAATTTTAATTTCGCTGACGATAATTCCTTTCGCGCCGACGTTGTGCAAATCGTCCAAAAGTTTATTCACTCCTTTTGCTTTTACCATCGCTTTTACCGCAAACCATCCTTCTACGCTTAACGGCGAAACAGTAGGCGATTCTATTCCCGGCGTAAGTTTTGCCGCCTTTTCTATATTTTCCTTTGAAATGTCGTATTCGACCATCAAATACTGTTTTGCAATAATCACGCTTTCGAGACGTTCTACAAAAATTTTCGCCGTTTTATCGTTCAGTTTGCTTTTATCTTTCGCGATAATAAGCGCCTGCGATTCCATAATCGGCTCGCCGATTGTTTTAAGTCCCGCCTCCACAAGCGTTCTTCCGCTCTCCACGACGTCGGCGATAGCGTCCGCGACTCCCAACTGTATAGAAATTTCCACCGCGCCGTCGAGTTTTATTATCTCCGCGTCGAATCCGCGTTTTTTCAAATCCCGCTCGACGATGGCGGGATACGCCGTAGCGATTCGCTTCCCGTTAAGTTTTTCGGGCGTAAGCGCGCTGTCTTTTGGAACCGCATAAAAAAATCTGGAATTTCCGAAATCAAGCGGCAAAATTTCCTCGTATTTCGCTCTGCTATCGACAGACAAATCGCGCCCCGTAATTCCCAAATCTATAATTCCGTCGCCTATGTAAACCGCAATATCGCGCGGGCGCAAAAAATAAAAATCTATGTCGTGTTCGCTGTCGCGCACTACCAGTTCTTTGCCGTATATCTGGCATTTATATCCCGCTCTTTTTATTATTTCAAGCGCGGTTTCGTTCAAAGCGCCTTTGTTGGGAATTGCAATTTTAAGCATTTTTTTTCTCCTATAAATATCCGTAAATATCGTCTATCGTAATGCCTTTTGCAAGCATCATTACTTGAATATGATAAATCAACTGCGACATTTCTTCGGCGGTTTTTTCGTTGCCTTCGTATTCGCTCGCAATCCATACCTCGCCCGCTTCTTCGATTATTTTTTTTCCGATAAAATGCACGCCTTTTTCGTATTCCTTAACCGTGTACGAATTCGGGTCTTTGTTTTCAATTTTAGTTTTCAACTCGCTAAATAAACTTTCAAACGTTTTCATAAATTACTCCTTATTTTTGCGGTAAAAATACTATTTGCCGAATGTAATTTTCAGTATTTTAACTTTTAATTTTTTGTTGTTTTTTTTAGATAAAAAGAGTATAAACCTCTCCTTATATTTTAATTTTGTCCGCCTCTAATTTTTTTACGTTTTCTTAAAATTATCTTTAATTAACTCGAACATTCCCTCAATGCAATCGCTCTCGTCGAGGCAGAATACATTCTTGGCGCGGCGTTGCGCCATATCCTTGCCCCACCATTGACGCAGGTCTTCGCAACGTGTAGCGGACATTATAAACGAGTTCAACACAATTTGTTTATCGGCGCTTGACGGCTGCAATCTGGTTTCAAGATTTTTTATTGCGGCATAAAATTCGATTTTTGGGTCGTCCCATTGTATATGGCGCAGTCCTTTCGGGTCAATGAAGGAAACATATTGTATTTTTGGCGTATCTATCCAAAGTACATAGTCGGGATAAAAATTGCCCGCTTCAAAAAAGCCCATACCTATTTTGCTCTTATTGCGGAGCAGATATAATGTTTTGCCGTCGAACATATCGACGTTATCGTCGACATAGTATTTCAGTTTGTCGACAAATTTTTTCTCGTCGTCGTTCAAACTTACGGGAGATACGGTCAATTTTAAGTCGCCTGCTTTGGATATAAGCGGCGTGTACAAATGTTGCCGAAAGTCAAAAGCGACAAGCGCGCCGTTCAATATACTATTCTCGTATGCCGGAATACCGTTATGCTGTTTTAGTAGCACGTTCAAGTCCTTGACAAACTGCTCCACAGTATCTGCAACGGAGTCGGCGCCGTCATTACCGTAACAGGAGAATTTGTATTCGTCGACAAAATTATTGTCGTTTTCGTCCAATTCCTGATATTCGAGCCGCGGGGTTTCCCATCGGTCTTTTTCGTATTTGTAAAATTTGTCGATATAAATTTTTAATACCATTATTGCAAAATCGGTATTTAAAGAAAGTTTTTCTATGCTGTCGATATTTATATGGCTTGGGGGGATAATAAGCCCGTACCATCCGTCCGTCAGCAAAATTGCCTTTATTTTGTCTTTAGACAAAGAAATATTATAATAAAGTTTAGCGTTTTTATAAGTTTGTAATTCGTCAAAAATTCGCTCGTAATCAAGAAACGGAATATACTTTTCGTCAATAGTATATTCGCTTGGCGCTAATTGTATTCTTTCATTCGACGCGGATTCCAGCGTTTGCACTTTTGAACGGCAGTCAATAATCGCTTTGTTTCCGTTCAAATAACGTAAAAACCCTTCGTCCGGCGCCGCTAGCATTAGCCGCGCCGCCTGTTTCTTAAAATTCGCGCCGTCTTTAACCTTAATTACGCGGAGTTTTTTATCTTTAATTTCACCGTATCGGCTTATAACCGGTAGCGCGTATTCGCGAGGTTTCTCGTTGACGGGCATACCTTCTATTTCAAGATGTCTTTTGAAATCTTCCATATACTTCGCCTTGATACCGAATATTGTCAAAGTTTCGAGCAATTCTATGTTTTTCGGCGCAACAATAGAACGGTCGTCTAATTTGCCGCTTCGTTTCAGGCAGCCGCCGTATCCGCGCAACCGCACGCCGCGACCGAAAAGTTGTATTGCCTGAGACCCTTCGCTCTTCGCGAAGTTAATAAGTCCCATAGTCGAAACGCGCCACGAGTTCCATCCTTCGCTAAATTTGCGCGAACCGATAAGAACGTTAATATTAGATACTTTTTCGTTAATATTTCCAAACAGCGATTCATTGACAAATTCCTCCGTTTCGGCAAAAATACCCTTTGCCTCGCAGTTTTTAATAAGTCCCGAAGTATCCCCGATACTTATCACGCCGAAATACTTGCCGTCTTTTCCTATACGCAACGCTATTTCGCCTTGCACTTGACGCAAGTTTAAGAGATGCAAACGCAATTCGTCGGATACCGTATCGCTGTTGAACACGACGCGCAAAATATCTTTATAAACGTCCTCCGCTTTTGGCGCGGCGCCGAACAGCGAAAATAAGGCGTTGAAATTTTGCGAAAACAGTTCGCGTCCGCGGCTGTCCGTAAGTCCCGTGTCTTCGTTTAAAACGGCGTTTATCCGACCTATCGTTCGTTCCCTGTTATGCGCGAATTTATCGATAAAGTCCAAAACTTCCTCGACGTCGGTCATCTCGGCGGCGGACGTTTTTGCAGTTACGCGATTGCCGACAAAAACAAGCAGCGGCTTTTCCAAACTAAACGGCGCATACTCCTTGACTTTTTGCGCAAATAATTTCAGTTGTTGATAAAACGACAACAAACATCCCGTAAGATATAATTGCCGCTGTTCATCGTCTATACTGTCTTGCAGATTATAAATTCGGTATTCTTTGCCGTAACCGTCTTCGTAAAAGAATTTATACGAATAGTCAATGATAATCGAACGGAAATACTCGTCGAGAAGCGTTTTGTCTTTTTTAACGTTCAGCGTTTTCATCGCCTGTTTAAGCGTGGCGGAATATTCAAACGCAAAGCCGCCTTCCGCCGAAAGACGCGAGCGGTAATCGTACCACACGTCGCCGGCAAGCCCGCGATGCGCCTCGTCCACAAGCACGAGATTGTTCTGTTCAAAACTGTCGACGGAAACGGTTTTTACCTTACCTTCCTCTTTTAGTTTGTTCATATCTACGATGACCACATCGGCGCTATTGCCGAAACCGCTTTTTACGAACATCTCCGCCGATATGCGCGACAAATAAAGTTCCGCCAAATGTTGTTGGGACATTCCTTCGTTCGGCGCAAGAACGATAATCTTGTTAATATTTATACGCGGATTAAACATTTTCGCCTTTTTAAGATAATATGAAAATTGCAAAATATTTATATGCATAATAAGCGTTTTGCCGCTGCCCGTGGCGCACATAAAAGCCAGTTTATTCATATTTGCGGGCGTGAATTGTTCAATGTCTATCGAGCCGGAACTTTCTTTTTTTACTTTTTTCGAAAATTCGTTTAATTCTTCCGCAAATCCGGTTTTGTCCGTAAAATAACGGTCAAGATATATTTCGGTAAATAAACACGCGATATACTGAAAATATTTCAGTTTAATGCCGCCGCGATTCTCGCCAATTTGTTTAACGTAGCGGCAAATATTCTCGTCGTATTCGCGAAGCGCGTCGCGGCTTACCTTTGCGTTCGCGCCGTATCGCGACAAAACGCCGTCTAATTCGTCATAAAAAAACGTATTCTGATTTTCATTAACGCCTTCATATTCCGAATTGTTCATATTTCCCGCAAGTCCGGCAAGCGTATTTTTGCCGAACAGATAAAGAAAATAACGAAACAATACAAGTTGTTCGCTCCATTGAAAATTAGAAAAAGCCGCGTTTTTGTTTGTCAAAATTGCGCCGCCTCAAACATCTTTGTTTTGAATACGGGTTCTATGCGCCGTACTTTCCAATTCTCGTCGTCGCGGCGCAGGTTTTCGAGATTATTGTCGCCGTTGACAAATATTAAGTCAAATTCGCGGTATGTAAAATTGTTTTTGCTTTTTGAAAAATACGCGTCAAGCGCGGCGTTGCTTTTAAGTAAATCGTCTGTAATAACGCGCCAAATAACGAGCGCGCGTCTGCCATCCGGCAGTTTCCCTTCAATCCGTTTGAAAACGAATTTACCGTCTTTATTCGGTTCCAATCTAACGGCGTTTTCGTACTCGCCGTCAGGGTCGTCGTCGGCTGAAAAATATTCTTTCGTCGATTGTTTTATTACCGATAATCCGACAAGATAATTAAATGTCTCGCACAAATCGGCGGTTTTTTCTTTTGTTTCGTTGTTCTCGTTGATTTTCAGTTTGTAATCGAAAGGCATAGCGAACAAGTCAAGGTTGAGCATACTGTTTTTCGCTTCATAATCAAACATATACCGCACCATATACTCGTCGCCGAATTTTAACGACAATTCGTGTTTATCGTCGTCAAGCGTTATATTGGAAAGCGCGTCCTCGTAACTTTCCAGCGTAAAATACTTCATAATGTGGCTTACGCCGGTATTGCGGTTTTGCGGCTTGCCGTTTTTCCAATCGGTGGAATAGATGACTTTTTTCATTCGCGGGAGCATTACCGTGCTGAAGTATTCGCCCATTTCCACGAGGATGTATTTGCGGTTGCCGTTGTCTTGGCGGTTCAGGTTTATTACCGCGTGACCGGTGGTGCCGCTACCGGCGAAGTAGTCGAGGATGATAGAATTACTAGTGGTCGTAGAAGAAATACAATCTATAACAGTATACAAAGATTTAGGAAATGTAAAAGGATTGTCGCCAATTATGGATTGTATCAGCTGAGTTCCATTTACACTCGCATCGTATTTTGATTCCGTCCAACTGGATTTATACAAGCTAAAATCTTTGCCTAATTCTATATCATAACCGTTTTTTGTTTTTTTTGCCTTAATTAAATTGAAAATTGTGTCAATAGTTTGCCTCGCATAACGCCACTTGCGTTCAACACCATTTTGGTCGATAGGGTACACAAAAAATTGATTTCCGATTTTTTCAGTTTGATTTGGATGATAATCATCATCGCATATGTCCCCAAAACCAATTATGGTATCATTTTCAACTATTATAGGGTAAAAACAATTTTTTGCATCGGTTCTTAATGATTCGCCGCCCCAATTTCGCAAGGGAGACCAATCAATATCAGCCAGTTCTATTTTTTTATTGCCTACAATCTTTTTCCCTTTTGGCGATACAAATATAGCATATTCGTGGGTATAAGAAAAGTTTGTGCCTATTATCCCTCTAGGATTATGAACAATAGCAACACAATCAATATCACAATTTACATATATCTGTGATAATAGAAGTTTTAATTCTGCTTGTTCTGCACTATCAATAGCTACAATAATCGGGCAATCTTCACGCATAAGAATATTTGTTAATAGGAGTCTATCTTGAATTAAGCTAATCCAAGAGCTATCCTTATACCCGTTCTTATATAAAATGCTGTTTGCATCGGTATTATACGGCGGGTCAATATAGACGCACTTAATCTGCCCACGATACCTCTCCTGCAACAATCCCAACGCCTGAAAATTTTCGCTGTGAATCAGCAAGCCCCCCGTCTGTTCGTCCAAATTATCAATACTTGCTACAAGACGGTCTTTAAAATCTGCGGAGAAGTGCCGTGTGTCAAGTACAAGGTTTGAGTTTTGCCGCAGAAATTCAATTGTCAGCGGGTCGCAATACACTGCCGCGGATAAATTTTCTTGTATTTCGTCAATGGCATACATATCCCGCCACTCGGCAATCTGCGCTGTATTTTCAATTATTTCGGAATAAAAACTTTCATCTACGCGGTCAAGCGTTAAGCACCAGTTTGTTTCCACGACGAATTTTTTCTTGAGATACAGTTTTTTCTGAAATTCCTCAATCTGCGACAAAAATTCAATTATAATTTTTCCGACGCGCTTTATAGCCCGCACTTTTGCAAGGTAACTTTCGACGCGTTTTTCATCGGTTGTGTCGATGTCGTCGAGACAAATAACTTCGCTTTTTATGAAAAAATCAAGTTCGCGAGTCAAAAAGCCGTTCAGGTCTTTATGAATGAAGTAATCAAACGTATTTTTTGCTACGTATGCGGTCAAGTGTTTTTGGAGCAACGAGCGGTTATCTTTTTCGGAAACTGCCGCGAGTAAACGTTGAAAGTCGGGAAAGTTTTTATGAATATTCTCCTTTATGGCGGCAAGGTTTTCTTCGGCGTAATTTCTTTTTTTATCTTCGGGAATGTTATATACAAAACGTATGATAAGTTCGCCGTCTATTCCTTCTATCGTTTTAACGTCGGGGCTGTCGGCGGTTTCCGTATATAGCATAAAAGTACGCCCGTTGCCGTTTGATTCTTTGTTGTTATTTTTTTCGGTTGTCGCTTCAACGAGTATAAAATGTACTTTTTTATTATCGACGATAAATGAATAATCGCGGAAATTTTCGGCGGTTTTTATATAATACTGGTCGGCGTTTGCCCAGTGAAGTTTTACCTCTTCGCCTTCGTAAGGTATTGCGTATACGCCCTCTTTGTAGCGGCGTTTGGAAAGAAAATCGCCTTCGTCGTAGTAGCGGTTGAAAAAACTGTACAGAGCGGAATATACGTCCGTTTCAAGGGCGGATAAATCCACACCAGCCGCAAGTTGCGATTTGAGACGGGAATATTCGCCGGATAATTTCGGGCTTGCGGTTATTTCTATGTCAAGGTCGGCGGCTTGTTTTTCAATCTCGGCAATGCGAGCGGTAAGCGTTTCGGTATTAGCGGCGAACGGGGCAAGAGTTTCCCGTATTTTTCTCGGCAAGTTGTCGGAGAGAAAATTTTTTATCTCGTCTTTGCGAATATTCATAACGCGGTAAATGCCGAAGTCCAAATCCGCTTTGTCGAGTTCAAATATGCCCTCCAAAAGTTCGACAAATCGATTCAATTTTTCGTTTACGCTTGTGTTTTTCATCATATCTTTAACATTCTATTTTTACTTGTTTTCATAAATTACTCCCTTTTTCCATAAAAAATACTATATGCCGAATATACGCCAAACAAAAAAAAGGACGTACCGCAAAATACGCCCCCGAAAAAACACACAAATTTTCTCAAAACCGCCGACAAGCGCGGCATATATCTACTTGTTCACGTCGTCGCCAGCTCTTTTTTCCATCGTTCCGTCTTGCATATTGAATACCAAACCGCCGTAACTTATCTGTCCGCAGCCTCTGCCAATTTCTTCGGAAGTCGGGAGCAATATAATATTTGTTTTGAAAAGAATACGAAAAAAGTTACGAAAACAAAATTCTTTTCAAAGAATTTTCACCACAACCGCAAAATTTCCACAAAACATCAATATCTTCGGCATTTTTTATCACGCGAAAATCATCGTCGGAAATCGTAAGCACCGCGGGTTTTTTCGCAAAAGCGATAATATCTGTCGCGGCGTATCCGATTTTCGGCGACTTTTCAATTCCTTCTAAAATAATTTTCGGCGGCGTAGCGTAATCGGGCATTTCGATTTTTTTTAACAATTCAACATCAAAAACGTAAAATCCTGTATTGCAAGGAAGAAATTTCCCGTTTTCATTCTTTATCGCGTAAGTTTGCGGCGTTCGCACTTCTTTTTCTATGATTCGTAAATTATAATCGTTTATCGAAACGAAAGTGCCGTACGGGTCGCTTTCTATAAATTCGTTACGCAAAATTCCGATTCCCAAACCGTCGTAGTTTTGCCCCGCCGCCGCGATAATCGGGATAATTTTTTCGGAATAAACGGCGGTTCCCTGCAAAATCATAATTTTTTTTATTCCGCTTTTTTCAAGATTTTCCAAAATGTCGCCGTCTTTTAATTTTGCGATAGGTCCTCCTGTTTCGTCGGGATTCGTAATCGGTTTTATGTTTTCTTCGTCTATTTCAAACACGATTTTATTTTCGTTTGTCAAGTGCAGTCGTTCGTTTTGAGCGATAATTTCTATATTTTTTACGCCGAAATTCGCGTTTTTTCTTAAAATTCGCGGAATTATTTTTTCGGTATCCGAGCCGACTGGTCCCGTAGTTACTATAACGGGAATTTCGGGGTTTAATTCGGCGAGCATTTTAAGATTTACCTCCAAAGCGCCGAATTTGTAATCGGTATTTGGAATGGGAAAAGTCGCTTTTGTGAAGTCCTTTAAGTCGTCGTCGGAATATCCTTTTTCTTTGAGCGAAATACGAAGTCGCTCGCCTTCTCCGCCCGCCGTTATTAAAATCGCGTAATTTTTTATGTCCTGTAAATTTAGGGAGATTTGCGAAAAATCCGAATGCCGCGGATATTTTTGCTGCGTTCCCAAAAGGATATTTTTTGCGTTTTGCGTATTCGCTATCGCTTTTTTCTTTTTTTCGGTTTGTTTCAAATAATCGTCAAAAGAAATATTTTCTTGCAGAAATTCGATAATTTTTTTTTGCGTTTTTTTATCAAATTTTTCAAAATTAAAAACCGATTTTTCTATTTGTTCCGTTGTCCACGACATTTTTTTCTCCTTTTGTTATTGCAAATATACTATTTGCGCAAATATAACAAGTAAAATCCACTCAAACCACGACCCTCGATTTTCAAAAAAAATTTCCTTTTCATTTACGCGAACGTAAATTTCTTCTCGGCTTCTTCAATGGTATGCCCGCTTTTTAGAAATTTAAGTAATCGTTGCATTCTATTTGTATTAAAAGCGATTTGTTCTAAAAAAGTTGTTTTTAACAAGTTTAATATAATATTTGCGACGTAAATATTTCAAAAAAATTACCCAAACCGCTAATCTTTACAAATCCTTTTAATATAATCCATAGGACTGCCGTTTTTTTTGTGTTTGTCGGCATATTCGTTGTATAAAAGCGGTTCGTTTCTCAATAAAATTTGTTTTAACACTTTGTCGGTCAATTCCGAAATCGCCCCGTTGGTATGGTCTAAAATTACCCAAGTTTCGTTCAAATTATCTTTGGAATGTCCGCCAGTTCCCGACGGCGCAGAACTCACGCGGCGAAAATATGAAAAATTTTTACAATCGGTTAATTTGCGAAAACGCGGCGAGCCGAAACCTATTGTCCCGTCGGCGATATAATAATTTTTCCCGTCGGCAAATATCGCTATTTCTTTGCGAGTAAGTTTCATTTTCCCGCGCTCGTCTCTATATTCCAAACGAAAATCCAAATCGTTTTTATCTACGGATTTTTCAATTTTGGACAAACGAAAACTTGTGTCTGTTACGTCGGGAATATTATCGCGAAACGCTTTAAAATTGGAAAATCCTCCAAATGGAATTTGTGCGCAAACGGCAAACCATGCAAATATTAAAATCGCTATTATTTTATCTATTTTCATAGTTTTTTTCTCCAAATTTTATATTTTTTCGCCGTAAAAATACTATTTGTCAAATTGTCAAAACGAATTATTTATTTTGCGACTGTTTTTTGCACGCGCTCAAG
>JGI24698J34947_10000317_pt1 | contig 21240 bp, 16 predicted proteins | sample TergutMp193P3_FD_34947 | JGI IMG/M metagenome (IMG submission 34947) | reverse complement strand
AGGGAAGTGAAAATAGCGGCGAATGAACTACCGGCAGGTACTTATGTTTATACCCTCATGATAGATGGGAAACAGGTCGATTCAAGGAAAATGATCCTGACCAATTGAAAAATTAAATGAGTCATTTTAAAATGAGTAAGGATTTGTATTGATATAATTAAATAAAAGCAAAATGAGAACAATAAAAAAACACATATCAGTCACTTTTATGATTATTTTCTTTTCGTCAAGTTCTTATGCACAAATAACAAGAGAACAATCAGATGAAATTATTGTTAAATATATTTCAGAAGAAGAATCATTAAGAACTGATTATTTGTTGCTATATACAACTGATAAATTGACGAATCCAGAAGATACAGAAGGATGTATAACAATTACCAACAGTAATAATGAAACTTTTAGTATTGCTTACCCATGCTGGATATATCATATTAATGAATGGTTCGATGTCAATGGTCCCTATTTCCGTCGATATTTATTTGTAAATAAAGTTGATGGAAATCTTCTTGAAATAAAAACGAGAAATGATTTTGGTCCTTCCGATTTAGAAAATTGGCAATTGATGTATTCTACAATTACCGAAACGCAAAATATAAACTACAAGCCGGAAGTTTTATATTATCCTAATCCTGTTAGAGATTATTTGGTAATCACATGTAATAAGGATTTTGGCTATATTGAAATCTATGATATACAAGGAAAGAAAGTGTTTCAAGAAACTAAACAAGACAATTCTATTCAAAAATTTAATATAGCTTCTTTGTATAAAGGTTTTTATATTGTTAATGTTTTTGATATATCAAAAAATATTATGAGTTTTAAAATTTTAAAAATATAACTATGAAAGCAAAATATTTTTCTTTATTAATGGCGTTTTCTACTTTTTCAACTGTTTCGTCAGCTCAAATTTCAGTAAAACAGGCAGATAAAATCGTACAAGAATATATCGAAAAAGAGATTACTGATTATTATTGGTTGTATTCAAACGAAAACTTAGAAGCTAGTAAAAGTGGTGTTACGGCAGTTTTATGTTGGAGTAAAGAGTCAATTAGTATTAACAATCCAAGTTTTGTATATTTTATTGACGAACATCCCTATGCGAATTGGGAACATCCATGTCGTTATTTATTTATTAATAAAAATAATGGGCAAATTTCTGAAAAAAAACACAAAATTCCACCAGCGAATCTGGAAACATGGAAAATGATTACACCTGTTCCTGAAATAAAAGAAGAAAAAAAGTTTGATTTTTCAAAAAGTACTATTAATTTGAGGTCGGGAATAAATACACAAAATTGCTATGCTGTTATTTTAAGTGGCGGTATGGATATGTCCTATAATTATGAAAGATACTGGAATGATTGTTCCGCTATTTATTCTACATTAGTTAATGTATATGGTTACTTAAAAAATAATATATATGTATTAATGTCAGATGGAACAAATCCTGCAAATGACAGGAATCTTATCAATGGAGGTTATGACTCTTCCCCGTTGGACTTAAATGGAGATGGGGTTTCCGACATTCAATACGCCGCTACTAAAAATAATATAAAATCAGTGTTCAATATTTTATCTAATATATTGACTCCTAATGATTATTTGTTTATTTTTACCACAGATCATGGTGGAACGACATCATCAGGAGAAGCTACTCTAAATCTTTGGAATGAAACAATAACAGCTTCCGAGTTTGCAGTTGAAATAAATAAAGTGAACGCCGGACAAATAAATATTGTAATGGAACAATGTTATAGTGGTGGATTTATTCCATATTTAGCGAAACAAGGAAGAGTAATTGCAACTGCATGTTCTTCTACACAATTATCATATGCTATGTCTTCTCTTGTTTATAACGAGTTTGTTTATTATTGGACTGCAGCAGCAGCAAGATTTACTCCATCAGGAAGTAGTGTTAATGCAGACTCTAATAACGATGGATATATTTCTGTAAAAGAGGCTTTCGATTATGCGAAAATGAATGATACAAAACCTGAAGCTCCACAATATAATTCAACTAAAAATCATTTAGGGAACTATTTAACATTGAGAGGCACACAAGCATGTACGACAGTAAATTTCTTTAATCAATCTGTAAATACCAATCAAACAATTACAAATTGCAAAATAAATTTACAAAATGTTACTGTCCAAAATAATGCAAAATTAGTACTTGATGCAATTGAGGGAATAACAATAAATGGAAATTTTGTCATTCAAGTCGGTTCCCAATTAGAAATAAGATGAAATAATTAAGAACAGTGTTTTATTAATAGAATATTATTGAAGCATTATTGGTGATAGTACCGTATATATTGGTTTTTTCAGGACTCTTCGCAGTTAAAATACTTGTTGTTTGTTATCGATTTTGCGGATGACAATGGGAGTAATACTATGCAAACCGACATCGAATGGAATTACAACCAAATCTAATTTAATGTAAAACAACTTGTTACCGATGAACTCGCCAAGATATCAGAAGGCGACAGTTTAAAGCATCTGATAAAGAAGAAAGAATAAAATATACTTCTGACTGTCAATTCATTAGGCGTAAATTAATTTCATACCTAATGAATTGACAGTTTATCATCTGCAAGTTTATAAAGAGTGAAACAATATTTCCATGTTTCGGTAACCGCGACAGTGTAAAGCGAGATGTGTCTGGAATTAACCTAATTTTCTGCAGATATACTTAAACAATCGTAAAAAAACTGTTTTTTTAAAGATAGACTGACGATTTCGGGGAAAGTGTACCAGGCAATCCGCCCAAAGTGTACCAGTCATATCCAAGTTGATTCATTGTGCAAAATTACAAAAAAGATTATTACTCTCCATTTTTTTTCTACGGAGCGATTCTCCTGAATTATGCAAATGTTCTCATAAAAAAGGGGAAAGTCTAAGAAAAAAAACGTGATTTTGTAATTCTAAATATATTATGTAATTTTGTCAGTCTTTCCGAGAGAAGGAACGCCACTATACAGTGGCTGGATATCACCGAAACACTGGCTGGATATCACCGAAATTTGCAATTTCTGACTGTTCTTGCACCAGAAGAAGCAGTATCGGTATATTTTTGTACTATTGATTACATGCGAAATTATTACCCGTATATCGTTGTGAATAATAATCATCAAAAATAATAACGTAATCTTACCTTTCCCATAAATCCACTATTTTCGGATTTTAAGTTTAATATAACTACTTCATTGTCTTGATACCTGTATTTCACATCAATTTGTGAACGGCCTAATAAAGAATGAAAATATCCAAAATCCCATGAAGCGCCTATTTTCTTATACAAAATGGCTTCAAATGATAGTCCGCCGATAACAGACAATATTCCGATAGGCGTTTTTGTTTCAGCTGAAACTGCAGGTATATCTAATTTCGAAATATCATAATTTGCATCTTCCGAGAATAAATCAGAATGGCCTTTTAAATGTTTCCACTTGGGTAGAAATTGTTCATATTCCAATTCTATATATGGACTTAATCTGTATTTCAAAAAATCCAAACAGGGCACACGAAGATTTCTGTAAAATTCAAAACAAGATGTATAAAAAAGGTCGCACATTATCTTTTGAGATATAACCACATTCACCCTTTTTATGGCTATTTCTATTGTTTTGGGATTCATAACCGTGCCCATATTTAAATCCGAATTATATATTGAAATGCCTAAGCCGGATTCTGTATTCAATCGCTTGGAAAGACTGTATAATACATCTATTGCATATCTATCTCGCCTTGTACTGTAATTAGCAGTAACACCTTTACTATAATAAATATCGCCTTTATCATAAACATCTGTTATTCTTTCATAGTTGAATCCTATGGCAATTGGAAGCTCACCGCCGATAGTAAATGGATTTTTTTTGTTTTGCGCAAAAGGGGCATTCAAACTAATGAAAATAAAAATAAGAACAAATAATATATTATTCATATTCACAAACATAGATAATAAAATTCATATTTCCAAACGCATTCGATTATAAAGTTTTTCCGAAGAAAATACAGTAAAAAAAATTTTTCTATGAATGAAAGCATGATCATAAAAGTATAGCGCTAATAATTAATAATAATACCTCAAACCTATCTTCTGTAAAAATCCACTGTCTTTGGATTTACAATTCAATGCATGTATTTCATTATCAATATATTTATACTTGGCATCAATCATCGAATGACCGAACAATGAATGAGAATAACCGAAATTATAATAAACACCCATTTTTTTGTACAAAATCACTTCAAATGACAACCCTCCTGCCACAGAAAATATACCGATAGGACTTTTTGTTTTAGCACCAAGCGCAGGAATACTAAATTCCGCAATAAATTGAACCGCTTCATTTGAAGCTAAATCTGAAAATCCTTTTGCGTTTTCCATTTTGGAAAGTAAATGTTCATAATCAAATTTCAAAAACGGGCTTACTTTTATCTTTAAAAAACCGGAACTTGGGAATTGAACAATGTCATAGAGCACTGTTTGAGATACAACTAAATAGGGGTTACTAATATGAATTCCCGAAAAGCATGGGTTCATTAACCGCCCTATAGTTAATTCGGAATTATAAAATGAAATGCCTATGGCACTTTTCGTATACAACCGCGTAGAAAGTCCGTATAATGCTTCTAATGCAAGTCGCTCTCTTTTGGTGCTATAGCTTGCAGTAATGCTTTGGTCATATTGATAACCTCTATCGGTATCAACAATTTGTTCATAATTTAACCCAATAGCTATTGTTTTCTTCTGTGCAAAAGATGCAGATAAACAGATGAAAAGATAAATAATAACGAATTTGATTTTATGCATAGTCGTTAAAAGTTAATTTAGAATTGTAATATAATGAAACTCCTCTGAAAATTATTTAATACTTCTCTATTTATAAATTCGAACCAAATATTTTTTCGAAGGAGTTTCAAAAGTATATAATTATATTATTAATTTAAAAACAATTACAAGCCCTGTCCAATAGTTCTTGACACCCATGTTCCATTACTGTTCTGCGCATAACCTGTTATTAGTCCCCATTGCAAAAAATACGCATACTTATTCAAACCCACACCTACTTTTTCATCAAAGGTTTTTTTATCATATGAACCGGTATCTGTTTTAGTACCCGATCCACAATGAGTAATAGGGCCGGCCAATATTGGGGAAGACTTATCTTGAAGTATAATAATGATACTTTGCCATACCATTTGTAAATTTGTATTTTTTTTCTTATAAACACCGCCTTGTTTTTCTTCATATGTTATTTCTGGTCCACAACCCACAAAGAAAAATTGACTAGACTTCCAAAAATTAACTGTTAGCCTATATTCAACAAGAGTACCTGCTCTTATTGTAATTTTATTATCAGTATTATTATTACTGATTCCAGCTAATTTGTCAATTTCTTGTTGCTGTTCTGCTGTTAACTCTATTGGCTCCATTTCAACTATTTCAATAAGAGGAGTCCCTGAATACCAAAGAATAACACCTTTTTCTAATTCATATTCACAATCTGAAATTTTTCTGAATTCATTAAGTTTTTTGGTAATACTATTATTGGATTTTATATAAGGAATAGCGTTTTTATAACTATTTATATCAATCATATAAATAGTATATCCGTCGTTTCCTAATTTAAAAATAGTATCTCCAATTTGAAATTCATTTTGTGAATTAAAAATTTTACCCATCGATGTGTACTCCAAAAACTTATCAACAATAGCTTTCCCTTCATAATCCTCATAATCCTCTATTTCATTAGATAAAGAAGACGACCTAGTGTTCACTACATATTGATTTTCTTCTCTCACTGAACTAAAATAAGTCCCAAATTCCTCGAAATTTCTAAAAACCAAACGAGTATTGTCCTCGTTTTGCAACTCATTTTGTTCTATAAACACAACTCCATCATTTGTACATGACAGTACAAGCATTAGGGCCATGATACCCATTCCGATTTTTTCTACTAAGTTTTTCATATTTCCTGTTTTTTAAAAGTTTATATTCGGTGCAAAGCTATATTAAAATATTCGAGTGCACCATCGAATTATTGATATTATGTACAAAATAGCTGGATTATTGTACAAATCGTTTTGTTTTCGGGACAAAACCAATCTACCTACTTATGCAGATCTTCCACCGTATAACAATGCTTTTTAAAAAGTGTCTGTGGAATGCCGATTAAGAATATATGTAATTACCTGTATCTAACCCCAGCCAACTCATACCACTTTTTTTAAAACCTTTCCCATCAAATGTTGTTCAGTTACTTTTTGTGATGAATTAATGTAAAATTTTAACTTTTAATTCAATACAACTATGCAACAGGAAGATGATTAAGAGGTTTAGCCAAAACAATGGAGTTCATGCGGGCGATTAGTATTTTGTTTTGTGTAATCAACGTATATTGGTTTTGTTACCAAAGCATTGTTGACATTACAAACAGCAGATTGGAAAAGGCTTTTCGATGTATGTATATGATTATAAGTTTGACGACCTTTCGATAATCGCCTACAATACGATGCTCGACAACATGGATAAATACAAGGATAAACCTAAATTCTATGTGATATACTTCGATAATCCACGCAAGTCACACCGCTGTAACCCCATAGCGCCTGAGTTTATGACAGACATCTCCGACGCATACGAAAGCGCCTATACAATTATGCTTAACCTCAATAAAACGTGGATACAGAAACAGGGACTTCTTTGTTGAATCACCCATAATTTTACTTGCATCAATTATCTGGTATTTGAAAATCTAACAAAACGGCAAATATTGTACCTTCCCTCATGCCATTGAGTTTTTGTGTCGTAAATATGAGGACATTTTTCCGATTCTCACTTCATATCCGCAGTTGGAAAACTATCTATGCCCCTTTATGGATGCTTGGGAAGGTGGGGCGCAAGACCAGTTACAGGGACAGATTGCAAGCGCGAAAATACCGCTTTCGCGTATGATAAGCCCACAACTCTATTGGGTGATGACAGGTAACGATTTTACACTAGACATCAACAATCCCGCCGAACCTAAAATCCTTTGCGTGGGTAATAATCCCGACAGACAAAATATTTATAGTGCGGCTTTGGGTTTGTATAACTCACGCATCGTGAAGCTAATCAACAAGAAAGGACAACTCAAATCATCGGTGATTATAGATGAACTGCCCACGATTTACTTTCGCGGATTAGACAACCTAGATAGCCACAGCACGAAGCAACCGAGTTGCTGTGTTCTTGGGCTTTCAAGACTTCTCGCAATTAAAGCTCGACTACGGTGACAAGGAGGCCGCCGTGGTAGTCAATACGGTCGGAAACGTTTTCAGCGGCAGGTGGTTGGCGAATCGGCCAAAAACCTGTCGGAACGTTTCGGTAAAGTGTTACGAAAACGCCAATCCTTGACCATCAACAGGCAGGATACGTCAACTTCTATATCTACGCAGTTAGACAGCCTGATTCCGGCAAGTAAGATTTCCAACCTCACGCAAGGTATGTTTGTGGGTTCAGTCAGCGATAACTTCGATGAACGAATCGAACAGAAGATATTCCATGCCGAGATAGTGGTTGATACCGCAAAGGTTACCGCAGAAACAAAGGTATACGATAAATTACCTGTTGTTACCGATTTTACTGACGACAGCGGCAATGATACCATGCAGGCTGACATCGAATGGAATTACAACCAAATCAAGTTGGATGTAAAACAAATCGTTGCCGATGAACTCACCAGGATATCAGAAGACGACAGCTTAAAGCATCTGATAAAGAAAAAAGAATAAAAGATACTTCTAACTATCAATCTATTAAGGCATGAAATAAAATCATACCTTTCTATTTCCTTGAAGGCTTGTCGTCTGATTTTTCAAATCTCTTAATAGTTACCCTCTTCAGTTTATCAATGAATATGGTACGGTCTTTCATGTGTATACCGAACGGTACGCACGGAGGTGTGAGAGGACGGAATGGAAATTAATCTCATCCTCCTACTTGATTCGATTTTTTTTTCTTCATTTTGGATCATGTATTATTCATCATTAGTATCCTGGAAATAAGATGCACATGAGAGTAGTCTTCGCTATTCCACATATCTACTACAACGTCAGGGTAAATATTTTCGGCTAAATCCCATAATAAAACTACTGTATTCGCCATATCTTCAGATATCAATAATGCCATATCTTCATTATCGTTTATTCTTTTATCGTTTATGATATAAAGAAACAATAATGGAAAATTTTCGACATCATTTATTATCCAATTGTAAATGTCTTTGTAAGCTTCTAATGCTTTTATTTGTTCTGAACGGCTATAAATCCTTGTAGCATTACTAAGGGATCTTATTTTATCGTAAAAAATTGCAACTTGTATCTCGTCGATTTCATTTACAGCATTGTAGAGTATAACCGTTTCATTACTGTTTAATGGATTTACATTACTTTGACAGCCATTTATTATAGCTGTTAAAGATAAAAAAAATATTAAGCATTTTAAATAATATTTCATGATTTATTGTATTAGTTATATGACAAGTATCTTTCTACTCAATTTTGTATTTCCTACAATCAGAGTGCAAACATAAACACCTTTAGATAGTTTGTCTCCATTAAAAGGTATTTCATAAAATCCTTTCTTATAGCTACCACTTGCAATAACCATGTTACTTCCGTTTTGCACACTGGTAAGTGTTATTATAACATTGGCATCGGTTGATAAAGTAAACTTAATGAAAGAAGAAGAATTAACCGGATTTGGCGCAACTATAAACACATCATAATTGTCGGGTAATTCTTGAACATCACTGCTTTTTTCTTTATTATTTGGATATAGTTGATTTCTTAGAATTTTTTTAATATAATTCTTCCTATTTGCTATTGGAGAGGGTGCAATATATGCTCCATCACTCGTATAACAGTTATTTTCCCACGTCTTTTTTACTTCTTCCATTAGCATTTTATTAGTGTCATAAGTCAAGTTAAAGAAAATGCTCGATACTATTTCAGAAATTAATGCTTCGTCCGAAAATGCATCCTCTATGATTTGATAATATAAATCATCCATAAATTTTGTACAATAAGCATCCAATTCCTTATATTCTTGTAAATTGCAAAGGATTTCAGGGTTGCTTATGTGAGAATAATCAGGAGAGTTTACTTTGTTTATATAATCTAGCAATAACTTTTTGTATCTTTCTTTGTATGTATTATTTTTCAACGCATGGGCGTCTTCAATATGTTTTATTTCATCTTCGCTTAATCGAACATCTTGAAAAACAGTTAACCCTAATGACAGTTCTTCTTCAAAACAAATTGTAGAATATGTACTGGCAGATGATACAGGGTAGTAATATTGCAATACTGACCCATACGAACTTCCTTGAAATGCACTTTCAGGATGAAACATTCTTGCAAAACCTCCACATTTACTTTCCCAATCATAACCATGCGGTTGTAAATTCCCGTCAAGCTTTACGGCAGCATGACCACCTGTCCATAAAGATACTTCGGCATCACCGTTAGGGGTTCTACTGTATGTTGTTGCTGTAGCACTTCTCATTGGTAGGTTTCCGAAGAAATTATCCCATGATTGCCAATAATTTCCCGGAACATACCAGTTTGAACTAAGATTATCAGATTTTGGTAGATCTGAAGCCCAAAAATATCTTCCTAAATCAGTCCTACCACCTGCCCAACTCGCGCAATTATAGTTATTTGATGCGGGAGCACTAATAATGCAATCTGCATTTTTTAAATTATTGAAACTACCATTAAAATTAGCACTATTAGAACCAGACATCGCTGATCCATACGCATCACAGTTACCGAAATAGAAACTCATTGCCCCTTCTGCCGCTATCATCATGCTGTAAGTGACAGAAGAATTTTTAGTCAATTGCATTCGTGCATCATCAAACCAGTAATAATCCATCGGGTTTATATAAAAGAACGTTTCTCCTTTGAACTTCATCTTCCAGTTAACTGCACTGGAACCGTTCTCTTGTAGCCAAAATATCGGTATTCCGGTAGAGTATGCCGTAAAATAATTCAAAAGTCCACTGTTACTTGAACTGACATCAAGTTTATATCCCGCTACAGGCACATTTGAATTAAGTAAAACACCGTTTTGATACACATTGACAAGGCCTTGCCTGCCAAGTGATGTAGACGCATAATAGCTGTTATATGCCCTCACTACAAGATAATAATCGCCTGCCGGAATGTTGGATACACTTATACGGGATTGCAAGCCATAGCCAGAATCGTCATCGTTACACCATGAATAATTGTGCGGGTCATTAATTTTGTAAAGGTGCATGACCGGATCGACCGTATTGTAGGTATCTCCACTTATCGGCGCAGTGTTGAAGTTATATGACCCTGCTGACAAAGTCAATTTACGGTAATAAGTATAGGTAATAGGTACATTCATCATATGAATGTAAGTACACGCAGGACAAGAAAATGACTGTGGCGTAACTTGCCAATCGTAACTGTTAGGAAACATAGCTGAACGAAGTTGTACAACATCCGGATTCTTCATTTCCCTTGCTTTCGCATCAATTTCTTCCTGCGATTCTTTAATTGCCGGAAGCGATTTGAGAGATTTTAACTTTAATTGCTCCACGAAATCGTTGTATGCCCTATTTTCAACAACCAAATCGTTAATAGATTCCGTTATTCGCACGGCATCTATCATGGGATAGTACGGTACATCCGATTCAAAACGAACGGTGTTGACACCTGCCTGCAGACTGACTGTTTTCGTTTCCTGTAATTGCGCTAATTCCCATTCCAACTTTGTTTGCTTCAATATGCCGACCGGTTTGTCATTCACATAAACGCTGACATCAACAATATCAATCTCGTCACTCCTGCTGTTAACCTTTTTACCGATTTTCTCAACATTGTTAACAGGTAAAATATGTGCCGCAATGAAATAATTTCCATTCTTGTCGACCGTTAGCTCAAAAGTCCTCGAAAGTTTTTGCGTTTCCTCTATTGGGCGTAATGATGTACCGTATCGTGCATCGCTATTCCCATATACTGACTTGGTAAAGAAAAGTCCGTTTTCAACCCTTCTACCCTTGTCGGGTTGTGCGGAAATTTGATTTCCTTCGGATACAGACACAAGCATGTCCGCATTGTCCAATAACTTATCTTGACTGTAAACCCCGACATTGAAAGCCAGCATCAAGACCACCAATAATTTTTTTTCTTTCATACTTGTTTAATTTTTACGGTTAATACAAACCCCAAAGATAACACACAATGTTCTAAAAACCAAATAAATTATTATAAAAAAAAAGTCAATTATACATTGTTAACTTTGGGTAAAAAATTATATGCGTTTTTATGGTTAAATGGCGTATATAATAGTTAATTTTGCATATATTTAACATTAAACTTTTGTGTTAAAATTAAGCCTTATGTACAGCACTTTAAGTGCTTAATAAATTTTTAAAGACTTTTAACGCCTATGATAGCCACTTAGTTAGTGATGATCGTAGCAAATTGGCCGTGTTTCGACAACTGCAGCAATATGTGCGAAGCAGCAAGGTGCGTCGGAAGAACTTAAAAGAAACTTACAACATTGTATAGGAACAAGTTCAAATATATTGTATCCAACTCTTTCAACTGAATAAAGGTGGGGATAATAGTTGGCTGTACCGGCAAGTTACTACCATTGGCAATTGAATAAGTGATGATTGTTTTTGTAATGACTGAAATAATTGATGACGAATATATTGCCATTCTATCAGTAAAAACGGACTTGTAAATTAGAAAGGCAGATTAATAATGCAATATCAGGCGAAAGTATGGGTGTTTTACCAATAAACAATCACACGAACGCAATGTGAACTAACAAAGTAGTCAAAGATAAATAGAACGCGGTATTAGCCATAGTTGGAGGAACAATAAGCGACAAGTTCGTCGAAGTCATTGAAAAAACTACCGGAAGATAAAGAACCGCAAGATATTTAGTATGTTAAATGAATTCATGTTAAACTCCTTAGTTAGGTATCCATTCAGAATGTTTCGATTTTGAAATTCAGCCTCAAATTTTTATCCGGATATATTGTAGATGGTTAAGAATCTGATTTGTGCTAACAATACTTTCCTGATGTCACCCTGTTCGGTTTTTGTGTATTGCTTCGTATCGCCTTCGTTTCATTATTCAGTAAAATCATTATTTAGAAACCACAAAATCCCCCTTTCGGCCTTTTTGCGGAAAGGGGGATTTTTTTACAGCGCAATTTTATCCGCTTTATACAATACAATTTTTTTTTGGTTTTTATTCCCTGTACTTACCTTCTTTTTTTAGCTGTTCAATAAAAAGATTCCATTCAGGTTCAATCGCTTTCCAATTTTCGTCACGAGCTGCATCAAGAGAATCCCAATCCCAATTCAGATCCGGATATATATTTCGCCACTTTGGATTCTCCCAACGGGGATAACCTTTACTAATGTAATAACCGGGATTATCATAAACTACATATTCCCATTTACAATCCGAATCATGATAATGAGGTTCTCCGGGTTCTCCTAAAAAAGGTACACCTTTATAGAAATGTACAAATTGTTCCCCTGGATCCCAATTTATGCAAGGAAAATCCGTTGCTATAGATGAGATAGGATTAGAAACTTCAAGACTAAAAAGTTCTTTGTCATCCAAAAATACAATCAATTTGTCAGTAATTGACTGATGCGGTTTCGAAACGTTCAATTGCCCTGTTGTTCCATTGTACCATATAATATCATTTCCTGTACACCATATTAAGGTGTCATATTTTGACTCTTCTTCTGTATTAGAACTTCGGGTAGCTACCTGAGGATGTACCGACTTAAAATACAAAGCAGAATTACTATTGTCCTCCTTGCTACAAGACGAAAAACACAAAGCGCATACTATTAAAAATAAATCAATTGTTTTCATATTCGTTATCTCTTTAAGAATTTTCTAGAATACGGAATACCATCTATCTCAATTACACAAATATATACTCCACTGCGTAAATTACCGGCATTGAGCGAAAAAGAATGAGCACCGGCTTCTAATACCCTGTTATTCAGTATTACCCCCACCAAAGAAGCATTTTGCGTATAAACCCTAATGGTGACTATGGTTTTGTTTTTCAAATTCAAATTAACATTTGAATTTTCATACACAGGATTAGGCGAAATAGTCGCTACAAAGTCATTGTCAATCAATTTGTCCGCTGATTGATTGGACACCTCTTCACTTCTCAAAACAGCCTTGTTCAAGAGTTCTTTAATGTATTTCTTGGCAAAGGTTTCAGGCATCGGCGCTATATATCGTCCTGATTTATCGTAACTGTTGCTCGCCCAGTCTTCTTTTATCTTTTCTATTACAGGTGCATACTTGTCTTTTGCGATTTCACAAAACAGGTATTCTGCGATGTATTTCTCAAAAGTAGCTTCTTCGTTCGTAAAAACAACGTTCGCAAAGAAAACAATACTCTCTTCCAAATTGTTTTTTGCATAATCTATCAACTGTTTGCCTTCTTCTGTTTCAATATAGGAATAGACGCTACTGATATGGGACATTTCAGGCGACTTGATTTTTTTAACCCAATTATCGTAAAAGGTTTGCAGGACAGATGTTGATAACATTGCGGACTTTGACCTGACAAGGCTCAACTGTTCAGCATCCAACGTTACTTCTTCGATAATCGTCAAACCCTTTTCGATGGATTCTTCCATCATAAACACCGGTTCATAGGAAAGCCTTTGTGCTGAGCGCAAAGCTAATATATTAGTCCTTTCATTATTATCCGGATTCGCAGTAGCAGAATATACACTTATTGCATTAGGGGCTTTACTTGCATCTCTATAATAATCTATAATATTACCATATGCCCCAGACGCTTTCGAACCATTCAATGCGTTTCTTGGGTGAAATATTCTCTGCAATGGGCCGCATTTACTTTCCCAATCATAACCATGGGGATTATTATTTGCTAATAATCGTACAGAAGTATGAGATACACCACTAATTGTACCATCGTATGACCACAATGCTATTTCAGCATTGCCTGCATGTGCTTGATTTCTGGTATAAGTTGTGGCCCCAGAATATCTGGAAGGATTATTACCAAAATAATTATCCCAAGTACTCCAAACAAAAACAGAACCATAATTATATCCACTTATTATTCCTTGACGATTTACATCATCAAACCATTGTGTGTGAATTCCTCCAGACCAAGCATGACAGTTGTAATTTGTATTAAACGGTGCAGAAATCATAGCATCTGCTAATTTTAAATTGGGAAAATAACTGACATTAGGATTGTTAGGGTCAAAAGGCTTTTTACTTTCAATATTCCCATACGCATCACAATTTCCGAAATAAAAACCCATGGCACCTTCTGCCGAAACCAACATGCTGTAAGTATCGGCAGAATTTTTAGTCAATTGCATCCGTGCATCGTCAAACCATTGAAAATCCATAGGGCTGAGATAAAAAAAAGTAGCACCATAGAATTTCATTTTGTATGCGTTGCTGGAAACGTTTTGAAGCAACCAGATTACCGGAATACCTGTCGTATAAGCTGTGAAGTAATTCAAAAGATTTCTGTTAGAGGTGTGGTGACTGACATCAAACATAGAGCCGGCAACAGGCACACTGGAATTAAGTATGGAACCATTCTGATAAACATTGACAAGCCCTTGTCGTCCTAAGGCTGATGAAGCATAAGAACTATTGTATGCACGAATTACCAGATAGTAATCACCCGCCGGGATATTGGAAACACTTATACGCGACTGATAGCCATAACCACTGTCGTCGTCGTTTTCCCACGAATAGGTATGCGGATCATTTATTTTATAGAGATACATGACAGGGTCAACCGAATAGTATGTATCTCCACTTATCGGCGCAGTATTAAACGTGTAACTGCCTGCCGACAGGGATAACTTTCGATAATAAGTATATGTAATCGGCACATTCGCCCTACTGGCGTAAATACATTCCGGACAGGGAAATGGATGTGGAGTCAGTTGCCAGTCCCAGTCGCCGATACCCGGAAACATGGCAGAACGCAGTCCTGGAGTATTTGTGTTTATAACGTTCTCTCTCGCTTTCCGGTCGACTTCATCCTGCGTTTCTTTTTCTGCCGGTAAGGTACGGTTCGGATTGGATTTTAAATAAACAATAAAATCATCATATTTGTCGTTTTTAAACATTAAATCCTTTTCGGATTCGGTAATTCGAACCGCATCGACCATTGGATAATACGGCGCATCTGATTCAAAACGGATGATGTTTTTACCAGTTTCCAAATGAACGGTCTTTTCTTTTTTCAGTGCCACCAACTCCCAATCTAATTTAGTCTGGTTCAGTGTGCCGATGAGTTGGCCGTTCAAATAGACCCTTACCTCAAGAATATCCACCTTGTCGTCCAGTTCCTTTTCTTCGATAGAACGGTTTCTGGCAAGTTTTTCGATGTTATTTGCAGGAAGTATATGAGCCGCGAAAAAATAATTTCCGCTTTTCTCTATCTCCATTTCAAATGTTTTTGAAAGTTGCTTTTTAGTACTTTCAATAGAGGGCACATCCTTTCCTACTTCTTCGTAAAACGATTTGATAAAAAATAGCCCGTTTTCCATGGATTTTCCCTTATCCTGTTTCTTGGAAAACCCGTCTGACGCAGGTTCAACTAAGGAAACCGCATCTTGACTGAAAACGTATACAGAAAATATTACGTTTACAACCAACAAAATAAATAGTTTAATTTTCATGTTTTAAAATTTTTAAAAGTGAATATTAAGTATGTTTAAAAAAGTATAGTCATCAATTCATTGTTTTTGATAACCAATGTTATCTTACAATTTTCCCGACATCAATCAGATACTTTATAAAGATATCCCATTTCGTTTGATATTCTTGGGTATTTTTAACCAAATAGAATTTATAATCATATTTATTAAGCAACTCATCATACCCTACTAAACCAATACTTAATACAATAAAACCACGCCATGGATTACTACTAGTAGGCCACATTATTTTAATGTCTTCAAACAACGGATTACCATTGTAATATAAAACTGAACTATCGTAATGACCTTCATCATTTGGCATTGAGAGTTTTTTAACTATTAAATCCGAAAAGACTATTTCCATAGTTTCTATATTGTAAGATTTAATATCATCCACACTCAAAACTAATTCCAAAGAAGGTAAAGGAGGTGGAGGTGGTATCCCCGGTTCTCCATCGGGGAAGCCGGGCTCTCCCGGATATAGCTTTGGAGGATAAATAATCTCCGGATTCTCTCCTTCAGTATAATCAGGTGAATCAGGATTAGGTATGTATGGCTCGCCGGGTTTGGGAATTGAATCAGTCAACTCATCCGAACTTTGACCCATTGCATATGTGTCAGTTGTTTTAATATCATCTTTTATCAACCCTACAGGGTCGCTGTTACATGATAATGTGCAAACTGCAAGTCCAACTGCATAAATAAAATTAAATAATTTCGTATTCATGATTTTTTATTTTTTTTAAATTGTTATTATTCAAAACATTTTACGGCAACTTTAAATTCAGGACAACGTCCATCTATTAGAGGAACCATGATCCAAGCATCCACATAGTATGCTCCATCTTCTAAACTTTCTATTTCAAAAGTCTTAAAGATGTCCTCTCCAACAACCTTAAAACTCAAAGTTTTTAAAACCACATCTCCTCCAAGTTTCGGATTATTCTCAAAATACGTTTTTTCCGCTTCTTGTGGTATCACGGATGAGCAAACGAACAAACTCAAAACAAATAAATAAAACTTTTTCAAGACTTTAATTTTATAAATGTTAATAATATGGACTAATTTAATTTGTATTTTTTCTCTTTTTTCAGTTCTTCAATAAATTTATTCCATTGGGAAGCAATTTTTTGCATGTTTTCATCCCGCAGTTCCTGTGCTTTTTGAGAGTCTAAAAGTACGGATACTTCGGGATAACCGTCCGCCAGATAAAATTTATTTCCTATTACATCGAAGTAGAGTACCAGACTATTAAAAACTTGAGAACTATAACTGTTTACATAAGTCATGGATGAAAACAGATATTCATTATCAATATAAAAATTGATTTCCGAAAAGTTGACAACAGAAGGCTTATTCGAAGTATTATCCGTAAAGCGAAGTTCTTTCGTTACTTCGTTGAACCATAATATATCCTCTCCGGTAAAAACAACAGACTCCATCAGCGTGCTTCTTGTGGTTGTGGCCATATCCGAATTTGAAGCCCTGACAATTATTTGTGATGCAATTTGTTCCGGTATTTCTTCCGCTTTTGAATGGCATCCGGTAAACAAAACGCATGTAAATGTCGCTATTATTAAAATCTCTCGTTTCATAAAGTTTCTTTATTTTCTATTTCTGTATACTAATACGAACAAGTATGAAAAATCCCTACGGTAAAACACAAATATTTTTTCAAAAAAAAACGCTTATTTTATCTTTCTCGCTCATAATCAATACGTTCCATTCGGTGTTCAGCGTTTTTTCCTTTTCCACCGTCCATTCGTATATTTACCTTCAACTGAAGCATTTGATTGTACGATTCAAGGTTTTGAACGGTCTTCTCTTTATATAAAGGCGTATCCATCTCTTTTATTTTGTCATACCTTACGCCAAGTCCAACCGGTGGAATATACGAAAGCAAAACGGATAGGCGACTATACCAAAATTCTTTCCGGACACTGACGCACCAATAGTCTTTGTCGGACATTTGATATCCCTGCCACAGAATGTCTTTTTTCATATTTCTGAAATATCCTGCCTGAACGCCAAAAGCAACATCCGGCTGATAATACGTTACTTCGGAATGAAAAGTGTATCCGTTTAGTTTATTACGGATTTCTTGACGAAACGCCTCGCTATGATAAAAACAAAAGGAATTTTTCATACGGAAATACGTCCCAAACATCCTGTCGTATGATGCATGAAGACTGTATTCGCGCATATTCACATTTTCGAAAGTACGATACAGTTTATATAATTTGTAATCGTATATTTCGCTTACTCCATCGCGGATGAATGTTAGCTGCGGAATGATTTTAAGTTTTTCCGACAGGGAAAATTTGATAAAAGCATGATGCCTGACAGCGGATTTTAATTCCGGATTGCCGATTTGTGTCAGGAAAGTATCAATGACGATGTTCATCGGACTGATTTGATAAAGGGCCGGATAAGACTGATTTGTGAAATAACCCGCCACGATGTTTACAGTCCGGCTCATCTTGTAACTGACAGTCAAATAGGGCAATATACGCAAGTACTGACTGATTTTTTCATCGTTTTGCTGACGGATATGCTCCAATGCTATTCCGGCCTTCAATCCGGTATTGTCCGAAGAATATCCGGATAGATAAACAAACGCCTTGTTTCTGTTTTCCCTGTAATCCAGAAAACCTATGCCCTGACTGCTGTTTGAAGCGTATTGACGGTGAATGTTGGAATATCCTGCGTCAAAAGACACTTTTTCCGATTGAAAATATTTCGATTCCAAATTCAAGGCTGTCAGATGCTTGTATTCGTCCCATACATCGGAATAGGGATAGTTGGAATAATCCTGTACATAGTTATTATTTATATTGTTAAAATAATAATTGTACAAAAAATCACCGGATAGATGGATACGGTTGGATACTTGACTCTGATAGAATAATGTGCCGACAAAAGTATTAGCTTCTATCCCGTTTTTTGTCGTATTTGTGAGGATACGGTCGTAATTATTAGATGGGTCTGTCCTTTTCATCATGTACTCCTCAAAAGTATTCGTCCTGCCGGAAACAAAATCCGCCTTCACACCGATTAGTTGACGGGGTGTCAGACGATAATGAACGCCACCACTTAATAAATGATTTTCAAGTTCGTACAAATAGTTTGGAAGTTCGCNCGGAATGATGTCAAGTTCGTTTTTGCCATATGTTAAATATCTGGATGTATGCACGTTACGATTCTCNTTATCATACTCGTACATGCCGAAAAGGGTTATTTTGTTTGTTGAATGTATGATTCCNACCGAGGGTTGATTTTGAATCAGCCGGTTGTCTTTGCTTTTTGAGGAAAGATTGAGTGAAACCGTGTTGGAAAAATTGAGGTCAAAGCCTGTATATTCCTTTTTCAATTTAAAATGAATGATGCCCGCGTGATCGTCGGAAACAAAACGACCGGACGACGAATAAACGATTTCNATAGCCTGCACCCGTTTAGNAGAAAAATATTTTAACAAGGTTGGGTGGTACTGTATTCCGTCTATCAACAGCAGAATATTGTCATTATGATTTAACCTGACCGACTTGGAGGACTTGTCAACATAGACGTCGGGTATATGGTCTAACAATTCCAGCGCATTATTTACTCCCTCACTCATTTTTGGGGTAATGGTGTACACCGTACTATTTAATCCATTTCGCATATTATCGGTGGCTACTACAATTTCATTCAGTTCGATGACCCTGTCATTTAGTACAAACACTCCAAGGTCTGTTTGAAATTTTCGAATTTCGGTTAACAGTGTTTCATATCCGAGATGACTGATTTTTATTTTTGCGGGTGTTTGCTTTGTTTGTATANAGAACTGTCCCCTANCAGATGTCAGTCCGGTGATAAGTGTCTGTCCGTCATTATCAAGCAATGTCACAACTGCATATTCCAAAGGGTCGTCCGTGTCGCTGGAAATGACGGTCCCTGTAAAATAAAGCAGTTCCATATCGTATGTCATGTTTGTACCCGGTAGCCGGTTTTGTTGATTTGGGAAAATCACATAAACATTTCCGACTTTTCTTATACTTAGCGGTTTGCCTTCGAGTAACCATAGCAACGCCTTCTCCGGGTTTTCAAACGAATGGGATGCCGACACCATATAAGTAGACAAGGCCGTTGCATCAAAAGAAATTTCAATATCAAGCATCCTCAATACCTTGTTTAACGGCTCGTCACGGACGTCTATCCTGAACTCTTGTGAAGAAACAGACGCCGTTACCGATAACACAATCAATATTAAAACGTTTTTTTTCATTTATCAATACTGAAAATGATGCCGAACGGCAGTCCGATGATTTCCAATATTTCTTCCGGTTTTTCGTTTTTGTAAAAATTCCCTGTATAAAGATGGTTCGGGTATGTCGCGGGAATAACCTTTATGTTGAACTGGCGCTCAACTTCCGCGATAACTTCCTGTAAAGGCGTTTCATCGAATACAAACCGGCCTTGCATCCATCCTGTTACTGCGGAAGAAGTAACATCGCTTTTAATGTCAAATTTTGGAACCCGTAAAGTCGCCTGCATATTGGCAGTTAGAGTGATGGATTCAATTTCTGTATGTACTTCAACCTGTCCTTCAATACAACTCACATTGTACACATCTGCTCGTGCATAAATATTAAATATCGTACCCGAAACATTTACCCACTTGAAACCGGATTTAACAACAAACCGGTTGCCGTGTTTTACATCAAAATACGCCTCGCCTTCCAATTTTACCGTTTTTGAGAAAAACCATTCGCAGGGCTTATAAGACACTTTGCTTTCAGCATTTATGGTTATAACCGACCTGTCGGGCAGTTTTAACTCTTTATGCTCGCCTTTAGCCGTTTCCACTGTAACGGTATATAAATGGCCGACTACAAGAACAGGTATTAAAAAACTCGCGGCATATGCCCAAAATGGGACTTTTTTGAAAAAAAATTTTTTCCTTTTCGGTTTTTTCAAATGCTCAAATTTTTCGCACCAAATTTCTTCCTTGCTTTTAGTATATTCCGGTTTGATTATTATATTGTCCATCATTTATTTATATTGAATTAGTTGTGTCTTTAAAAATTTTACTGTAGAACCAATGTATTTCTCCACCATTTTTACACTGATCCCGAATGTATCTGCTATTTCGGCATATTTTAATCCTTCTTCGCGGCTCATAAGATAAACAGCTCTTTGCCTGTCGGGCAACTGTTCCAACGCCTTCGAGTAAGCAGTCACAAGATCTTTAAAAATCATCTTTTCTTCTGGCGAAAACTCCACATTATTAACGGTTTTTATGTAATTTTCATATTCGACATGTACAAGTCTTCTTCGAAAATCATCAATATACATGTTAGTCGCCATTCTGTAAAGCAATGATTTTATACGACTATTGTCTAATTTTAGCTGATTTTCCCAAATTTTCATGAATACATCCTGTGCTATATCCGAAGCCGTTTCCGAATTGCCACA
>JGI24698J34947_10000316_pt1 | contig 21255 bp, 23 predicted proteins | sample TergutMp193P3_FD_34947 | JGI IMG/M metagenome (IMG submission 34947) | reverse complement strand
GCGGAGGCCCCGGCCCGCCAGGCCCCGGCCGGCCAGGCCCGGCTTGACTTTGACGCCGCTTTCGTTACAATTTTGAAAACCGCATAGTAAATCGCCCGCGGATTACAAATATGTAACGAAGCGGTAATGGTTCTGAAAGGGGCCGGCGGGTAGTATGAACCATCAGGCCGTTACAGCCTGGGGAGGTGGAACGGCGTGTCCCATCCCGCCCTCATCCGAATTTATTTTCTGGCAATATCGGCCCTGCCGCTGGCCGCCTGTTCCCTGGCCCCGCCGTATGTTCGCCCCGAACCGCCGGTTCCGGCGGAACTGGGGGCCGCGGATGACGCCGCGGCCGACGGAATGTTCGGGACCGGGTGGCGTGATTTTTTCACTGACCAGCGCCTGATGGCGCTCATTGAGGCCGGCCTGGAAACAAACCGGGATCTGCGCCTGGCCGCCTTGGCCGTCGCCGAGGCCAGGGCGCGGGCCAGGCTGCAGAATGCCGAACGCTTGCCCACGCTTGAAGTGGAGGGTTCGGACACCTATTCAGGGACGCTTCAGAAAGGCGCGGGTCAAGCCAACCGCTTTGAGGCGGCGGGCCTGGCATCCTTTGAGCTGGACCTTTTCGGACGCTTGCGCAGCCTGAGCGAGGCCGCCCTGCACGCCTACCTTGGCGCCCGGGAAGGAGAAAAGGCGGTCCGAATCGCCCTGGTGGCCCAGGTCGCCAGGGCCTACCTGGCGGAGCGCCTGGCCGAGGAACAACTGGGCGTAGCCCGGAACACCCTGAAACTCCTGCGGGAATCATACGCTTTCATAAACAGCCGGATTCAGGCGGGGCAGGCCTCTTTTCTGGATTTGGAGCAGGCCAGAAGCATGACCGAATCCGCCAGGGCCAGTGTGGCCCAGCGGGAAAGGGAGGCTATTCAATCCCGCACGGCCTTGCAGCTCCTGGTGGGCGATTTTTCGGAATTGCCCCTGCCCCCCGCCGTGCCCCTGGCCAGGCAATCTCTCGCGGCCTTGCCGCCGGGCGTGTCTTCCGGCGTTCTGCTGAACCGGCCCGACATTATGGAAGCCGAACACAAACTGATGGCGGCCAACGCCGATATCGGCGCGGCCAGGGCCGCCTTCTTTCCCTCCATTTCCCTTACGGGCCGCCTCGGGTATATGAGCGACGATCTGAGAACGCTCATTTCCCCGGGGGCTTCCTTCTGGTCTTTCAGCCCCACGGTCAGCCTGCCCATCTTCACCGGGGGCCGCAACCGGGCCAACCTGGAACTGGCTGAGATCCGCAAGGAAAGCTCCATCGTCGAATACGAAAAGAGCATTCAGACCGCCTTCCGCGAGGCGGCGGACGCCCTTTTAAGCCGGGCCTCTTTCATTGACCAACTGGCGGGCCAGGAACGCTACCTGGCCATACAGCGGCAGGTCATGGAACTTGCCCTGAACCGTTATGTCAACGGCGCTGTCAGCTATCTGGAAGTCTTGGATGCGCAGCGCAATATTTTTCAGGCCGAACAGGACCTGTTGATGCTCCGCCGGGATCAGCTTCTCAATGAAATAAACCTTTACAGCGCTCTCGGCGGCGGATTGCGCTGAAACATCATTGCCTATGTTTCCGAACGCCCCCCAACCACTAAGGAGTAAGACCATGAAAACCCGCCAGTTCCAACTTGCGGCCCTGATTCTTGTTCTGGGCCTGGCCATCAATCCGGGCCCGGTTTTCGCCGCCAGTGACGGCCACGGCGGCCACAGCGGCCACGGCGCGGATTCGCGCCATTCGCCGGCCGCGGAAAAAAGCGGCCTCTACACCACCAGCGGCGTGATTCAAAGCGTGGACGAGGCGGCGAAAAAAGCCGTGATCACCCACGAGCCGGTTCCCGCCCTCAACTGGCCGACCATGACCATGGGGTTCGCTTTCGAGGACGCCTCGATGCTGGAAGGGTTGAAAGCCGGGGACAAGGTGCGGCTCGACTTCTACAACCAGGGGAACGCCTCGGTCATCGTGGACATCGAGGCCCATGAATAAGAAAACGAGGCCAACCCGGGCCGTATTGTTCGCGCTGGCGTTCCTGGCCGGCGGAACCGCCTTGGGATACACGCTGTCGGCGCTCAAGCCGGCGGAGCATATTCCGGCGGCCGGGAAAACAGCGGGCGCTCCCGAACGCAGGGTTCTTTACTGGTACGACCCCATGTACCCCGGCACGCATTTCGACAAGCCCGGCAAATCGCCGTTCATGGATATGGACCTGGTTCCCCGTTACGCCGCCGACGATGAAGGGGCGGGGATCCGCATCGACCCGGCCCAGGTGCGGAACCTGGCCGTGCGCACCGAGAAGGTGGTCCGCGGCAGCCTTTCCTTTGCGCGGGACATTCCCGCCAACGTGGAGTTCAACGATTACCAACTGGCCAAGGTGCAGCCGCGCGCCGAAGGGTTCGTGGAAAAAATCCATTCCCTGGCCGTGGGCGACGCCATTGCGCGGGACGCCCCCCTGGCGGACATCACCGTTCCGGCCTGGGCCGCGGATCAGAGCGAATACCTCTTGCTCAAGAGCCAGAAGGCCGCCTTGGAGATAATACGAGGGGTGCGGGAAAAGATGCGCCTGACCGGCATGCCCGAGGAAATGCTGGCGGCCGTGGACGAAACCGGCCGGGTGCAGACCACCCTGACGCTTAAGGCGCCCACGGCCGGCATTGTCACCGGCCTTGACGTCTACCCGGGCATGAACGTGAGCAAGAACATGACCCTGGCCACCATTCAGGGCACGGACCCGGTATGGGTGACGGCCAGCGTGCCGGAGCGCGACCTGCACCTGGTGAAGGCCGGGAACAGGATACGCCTGACGGTTTCAGCCTATCCGGAACAGGTCTTCCAGGTCGATTCCTTCACCTTGCTGCCCAAGGCGGATCACGACACCCGCACCGTGCCGCTGAGGCTCAGCGTTGATAACGCGGAGGGCCTCTTGAAGCCTGGCATGACCGCCAGCATACGCCTGCGCGGCAGCGGCCGGGAAGCGCTTCTTATTCCCACCCAGAGCCTTATCGACCTGGGCGACGAGCAGCGCGTGGTCGTCAGGGCGGCCGACGGCTCCTTCGTCCCCCGGCTGGTCAGGGTGCTGCGCTCTTCCAGGGAGCAGACGGCCGTTTCCTTCGGCCTGGAAGAGGGCGAAGAGGTGGTGGTTTCGGGCCTGTTCCTCATCGACTCGGAGGCCAACCTGCGCGGCGCGCTGGAAAGAATGCGGCAGGGCGCCGCGGAATAGCGACATGATAGCCGCCCTTATCCGCGCCTGCATCGCCAACCGCTTTTTCGTGCTGCTCGGCGCCCTGGCCTTGACGGTATGGGGCGTATGGGCCATATACAACACGCCGGTGGACGCCCTGCCCGACCTTTCCGACACCCAGGTGATCATCAGGACGTCATACCCGGGCAAGGCCCCCCGGCTGGTGGAAAACCAGGTCACGTATCCCCTGACCACGGCCATGCTCTCGGTGCCCGGGGCCAAAACCGTGCGCGGCTTCTCCTCGTTCGGCGATTCGTTCGTTTACGTCATTTTCGAGGACGGCACGGATTTGTACTGGGCCAGAAGCCGGGTCCTGGAATACCTGAACCAGGTGCAGGGCCGGCTGCCCTCCGGCATCACCCCGGCCCTGGGGCCGGACGCCACCGGCATAGGCTGGATTTTCGAATATGCCCTGGTGGACAGAAGCGGCCGGCATGACCTGGCCGAGTTGCGCTCCATCCAGGACTGGATGCTCAAGTTCGAGCTTTCCTCGGTGCCGGGCGTGGCGGAAACGGCCTCGGTGGGCGGCGTGGTCAGGCAATACCAGGTTGTGGCCGATCCGGTGAAAATGGCGCAATACGGGGTCGCGCTGCCGGACATCCACACGGCCGTGAACAATTCCAACCAGGAGGCCGGAGGTTCCGTCATTGAGCAGGCCGAGGCGGAATACATGGTCCGGGCCGGCGGCTACCTGAAAAGTCTCGATGATTTCAGAAAAATCGTCTTGAGAACCTCCGGCGACGGCACGCCGGTTTACCTGGAAGACGTGGCCGCGATCAGGCTCGGCCCGGAAATGAGACGCGGGCTGGTGGAACTGGACGGCGAGGGCGAAGTGGCCGGAGGCATAGTTTTGATGCGTTCGGGGAAAAACGCCCGCGCGGTCATCAGGGAGGTGAAGGCCAAGCTGGAAAGCCTGCAAAAAAGCCTGCCCGAAGGCGTGGAGATAGTCACCACCTACGACCGCAGCCAGCTTATCCAGCGGGCCGTGGACAACCTGGCCTCCAACCTGAAGGAGGAATTCATAGTGGTGGCGGCGGTCTGCGCCCTGTTCCTCATGCATCTGCGTTCAGCCATGGTGGCTATACTCTCGCTGCCCCTGGCGCTCTTCATCTCCTTCATCATCATGCATTACCAGGGCATCAGCGCCAACATCATGTCCCTGGGCGGCATCGCCATCGCCGTGGGCGCGATGGTGGACGCCTCGGTGGTGATCGTGGAAAACTCGCACCGCAAGCTGGAACAACGGGGAAAGGAATCGCCCGGCCTGCCCCTGGACGACGGCAAACGCTGGGAGATCATCACCGAAGCGGCCGTGGAACTGGGGCCGGCCTTGTTCGCCAGCCTCCTGATAATCACCTTGTCCTTTATTCCGGTGTTCGCCCTGGAAGGAGAGGAGGGCAGGCTGTTCAAGCCCCTGGCCCTCACCAAGTTATACGCCATGGGCGGGGCCGCCATTTTGTCCGTCACGGCCATTCCCGTGTTCACCGGGGTCTGGGTGCGCGGCAGGATTCCCGCCGAAGGCCGCAACCCGTTAAACCGCCTTCTCATGCGCCTGTATGATCCGCTCATCAGGGCTGTGCTGCGGCATCCCAAGCGCGCCTTGCTCACGGCCCTCGTGATACTGATTTCCACCCTTTGGCCCCTGGCCCGCCTGGGCGGGGAATTTCTGCCCCGCATGGACGAGGGAGACCTGCTCTATATGCCGTCGACCTTGCCGGGCGTTTCCGTGGGGGAAATCGGGCGCATCCTGCAGACGACCGACAAGCTGATCAAGACCGTGCCGGAAGTGGATACGGTTTTCGGCAAGGCCGGGCGGGCCGAAACCGCGACCGACCCGGCGCCGCTGGAGATGCTGGAAACGACCATCCGCCTCAAGCCCAAAAGCGCCTGGCGCGAGGGCCTGACCATTGAGGCGATCATTGAGGAACTGGACGCGGCGGTGCGCCTGCCGGGCGTGGCCAACCTGTGGGTGCCGCCCATTCGCAACCGCATCGACATGATCTCCACGGGCGTGAAAAGCCCCATCGGCATCAAGGTTTCCGGGCCGGAGACGGCCCTGATCGACCAGGCGGCCGTGGCCGTGCAGAACGCGGCCAGGAACGTGCCGGGCGTGCTTTCCGCCCTGGCGGAAAACCCGGCCGGGGGACGCTATATCGATGTGGATATAAGGCGCGAACAGGCCGCCCGTTACGGGATGAACATCGCGGATGCTCAAATGTTCGTTTCCCTGGCCATCGGCGGGGAAATGATCGGCGACGTCGTGGAGGGGGTGGCCCGCTATCCCATCAACCTGCGCTATCCGCAAATGTACCGGGACAGTGTGGATTCGCTGAAGAGCCTGCCGATGCTGACCCCTTCCGGGCAGCAGATAGCTTTAGGCGACGTGGCCGAGGTCAGGGTGACGCCGGGCCCCACAATGCTGAAAAGCGAGCAGGGCCGCCTGACCGCCTGGATCTACATCGACGCGCGCGGCCGGGACATGGTTTCCGTGGTGCGCGACTTGGACAAGACCATTCGCGAACAGGTCAAGCTGCCCGCCGGGGTGAGCGTCTCCTTCACCGGCCAATACGAGCTGCTTGAACGCGCCAACGCCCGGCTCAGGCTTATGATCCCGGCCACGCTCCTGATCATATTCCTTCTGCTCTACCTGGAATTCAGGAGCGTCGGCGAATCGCTGATGCTTATGCTCTGCCTGCCGTTTTCCCTGGTGGGCGGGGTCTGGTTCATGCATATCAAGGGCTATGCCATGTCCGTGGCCGCCGGGGTGGGCTTTATCGCCCTGGCCGGGCTGGCGGCGGAATTCGGGGTGGTCATGCTTATTTACCTCAAGCACGCGGTGCGGGACCGGCCTGCCCTGGCCTCGCCGGACACCGCCTCCGTCCGGGATATCGACGAGGCCATCCATTACGGGGCCGTTCTGCGGGTGCGGCCCAAGGCCATGACCGTGATCACCACCGTGGCCGGGCTTCTGCCCATCTTCTGGACGGCCGGCACCGGCTCGGAAGTGATGACCCGCATAGCGGCCCCCATGTTCGGCGGCATGATAAGCGCGGCCATGTTCTCCATGCTCATCCTGCCCGCGGCCTATAAGCTGATGCTCTCGCGGCTGTTGCCGCGCGGAAGGGCCGCATGAAATTATTAATCGTCGAGGATGAACAAAAGACCGGGAACTACCTGCGGCAGGGCCTGATGGAAGCCGGATTCGTCGTTGACCTGGCGCGCAACGGCGCGGACGGGCTTCACCTGGCGCTGACCGAGACGTATGACCTCATTATTCTTGATATCATGCTTCCCGGCCTGGACGGCTGGAACGTCTTGCAGACCCTGCGCAATGCCCGAAACGACGCCCCGGTCATATTCCTTTCCGCGCGGGACCAGGTGGCCGACCGGGTGCGCGGACTGGAACTCGGCGCGGATGATTACTTGATCAAGCCTTTCGATTTTACGGAACTCCTGGCCCGCATCCGGAATTTATTGCGCCGCCGGAGCGGAAGGCGCGACGAAGCGGACCTGATGACCGTCGCCGACCTTGAAATGGATAGAAAGCGCCGGCAGGTCTCCCGCGCCGGGAGGCGCATCGCCTTGACGGCCAAGGAATTCATTCTGCTGGAACTCTTAATGGCCAACGCCGGGGAAGTATTGTCGCGCTCGCAGATAGCCTCGCAGGTATGGGACATAAACTTCGACAGCGACACCAACGTGATTGACGTCGCCATCCGCCGCCTGCGCGGCAAGATCGACGACGAATACGACGTCAAGCTGCTTAAAACAGTCCGCGGCATGGGGTATACCCTGGAGCGTCCCGAACCATGATGCCCCGCCGGATGAAATCCATTCTTTTCAAAATCACTTTTTTATTTTCCATGGCGACCCTCATCGTGTTGACCGCTTTCGGGCTGATCATCACGAAAATCATGGATCGCCATTTTATAGAGATCGACCTTGAAGCCCTTCGCCATAAAATAGACATGCTGAACGACGATTTCGGGCATATCGACAATGATCGCGACTTGACGGCCCAGTTGCGGGAAATAATAAGCCGGCACGAAATTGAGGCCATCGTATTCCGGGCCGATGACAAAATTCTTTACGCCAGCGACGCCCTCAAGCAAAACATGCCCGAGGCAATTTCACGGGAAAGCGGCCTTTCGCGCTGGAAAAGCGGCGCCGGCACATACCGCGGATTGCGCGGCAGGATAAGAACGACCCGCCGCGACCTGCCCGAGGCGAATATAATTGTGGCCATGGACATAATGCACCACGAGCACTTCATGGTCTTTTTCCGCCGCATATTATGGACCATCATAGGGACGTCGATATTCTGCATAAGCTTTCTGGCCTGGACGGCCACGCAGCTTGTCCTGTCGCCGCTGCGCCATATCATATCGAGCGCCGCCGGGGTTTCATCCGAAAAATTGGATACCCGGCTGTCGATGGACGACATTCCTTATGAACTGCAAGAACTGGTGACGGCCCTAAACGGCATGTTCGCGCGCCTGGAAGATTCATTTAAGCGGTTGTCCGACTTTTCATCGGATTTGTCCCATGAGCTTCGCACGCCTGTCAGCAATATGAAAATACAGACCCAGGTCGCGCTCGCGCAAGACCGCACGGTTGAAGAATACAGGGAGATATTGCAATCCAATGTCGAGGAATTGAACCAGATTTCCCGCATGATCAACGATATGCTGTTCCTGGCGAAATCAGAGAACAAGCTTGAATTGCCGAATAACGAGGCGATCGACCTGGAACGGGAGATAAGTTCCCTGTTCGAGTTCCATGACGCCTCGGCGGAAGAGCATAAGATAAAATTCGAGCTTCAAGGGCAGGCCGCCATGTCCGGCGACCGGATGATGCTTCGCCGGGCCCTGAGCAACCTGATCGGCAACGCGCTGGCCCATGGTTTCGCGAATACCGTGGTGCGCGTAGGGCTGGAACGGCTGCCTTCGGGAAATATCCGCATAACGATTTCCAGCCAGGGTGAAACCATTGCTCCCGAGCACCTGCCGCGGCTGTTCGAGCGATTTTACCGGGTGGACGGCGCGAGGCGGCGTTCGGCCGAAGGCGTCGGCCTCGGCCTGGCGATTACCCGTTCAATCGTCGAAATACATAAAGGGAGCATCGCCGCAAGCTCGGCGCAGGGCATGACCCGATTCGTCATAACCTTGCCGGAAGCCTGAGGGGAATGGGGTCATTACCTTACCGGCCGAGGCGGTCGGGCGGGGAATGACGGACGGGCCGGTATGGAGTTTTATTTGGTTATATCAGGCTTGACTTTGTAACTGGTTGCGTTACAATAAAAGAGGCTATGATTAAAAGTTTCGCCCATAAAGGACTTGAGAAGTTCTTCCTGACCGGAAATACGCGGGGCATCCAAAACCGACATGCCGCCAAGCTGGCCCGGCTTCTGGACCGGCTGGACGCGGCCGCCCGGGTTGAGGATATGGGCTTCCCCGGCTCCGGCCTTCATCCTCTGCTGGGCGACTTGAGAAGCCATTGGAGCGTCAAGCTATCCGGCAACTGGCGGTTGACCTTCCGTTTTGAAAACGGCGATGCCCATATCGTGAATTACCAGGATTACCATTAGGAAGGCGGCTATGCTCACGAAAATGACCCGTCAGCCGACGCACCCCGGCGATGTTATTAAATTCGACTACCTTGAACCCCTGGCCCTGAAGGTGACGGCCTTGGCGGAGCGGCTCGGGGTTTCCCGCAAGACCCTCTCCACCATCATCAACCGGCGGGCCGGCGTGACCCCGGATATGGCTTTGCGGCTTTCCCTGGCCTTCAAGACCAGCCCGGAATTGTGGCTCAACCTTCAGCGGGCTCATGACCTGTGGGCCGCCAGGCAGACCGACAGCGGCTGGAAACAGGTCCGGCCGGTGGAGATGGTAGCGGCGAAGAGATGAAGGCGAGATCATATAAACCCTTTATGGCCATTCTGATAATATCTATGGCGAGCCTTACATCTATGCCCTTTTCAACAAGAAATGGGACAGGCACGTTACCGGAAGCCGTTGTTATTTCCTTTTCTCTCCTGGCAAGATAGCGTTTAAAAACGATGACTTTTTGCCTGCCCAAGTTGGCAATTTTATTTGTCCAGAATCTATTCCAAAAAGGGTCGTCTTCTTGTCTGGGTATGCCGGTATAGAAGCGCACAGATACTAATCGCCAGTTCTGTTTGGCGCAGATAAGGCTTGCCAGTTTAGCTGGGTCATAGTTTGGATATGTGTACCCAAAAGCTGCCTTTACGCTCCGGTAGAGGTTTTGGCCGTCAAAAAAAGCGATAACGCGAGGCGGCTCAGACATTTAGCTGTCCTAAATAAAAAACCCCGCCAAAGTCAGGCATCCACTTTCGTGTGGGCTAGAGTCTAGCGGGGATTAAGTGGGACTTTCGTCCAAAAAAAGTATATTATCTTTGGCCTATTATGTCAACTCGAGACCGGGGCTCATCCGGGTTAAGCGTCATTCAATATTTTTTAAATTATAACGGGCATGTGCGTCATGTCCATGGCCCGGCGATGGTCGCTGTATAAAGCCATCTGTCTTCTGGCGATAGGAGATGAGGGAAGAAACGCCCAGGAGACCTCCGTAAATCGGGCCACACATTTCAATTAACGGTATAATCCCTTTTAGGCCCCGCCAGATGGGCGAGGGCCGTTTTGCTTGACAGCTATGCTACTAAGTAGTAGAGTAAAGACATGAAACGAATCCTCAAAACCCGCACTTTTTGTCGGTGGCTACGCAAGACCGAATTACAGGATAAAATGCTATGTAAGGCAGTTGAGGAAATGGAGAACGGGCTTGTGGATGCCGACTTGGGAGGAGGCATTTTAAAGAAAAGGCTCGCGCTGCCCGGCAGAGGGAAAAGCAGCGGAGCCAGAACCTTGATCGCCACAAATAAGGCGGATCGTTGGATTTTCATATACGGCTTTGAAAAAAATGATAAGGATAACATCACGCAGCCCGAGCTTGTTTTCCTACAGGAGATTGCCCGCGATTTGCTTGACTGTTCAGACGAGGCACTACTAAATGCCATAAGCAAAGAAGAACTTGAGGAGGTATGCCGTGAGCGGACACAGTAGGATTATAGAAGAAATGTGCGAAACAGCACAGGGAATGCAAAAGGCGGGTATTATAGACGCACGGCGTATGCGCGAATATGAAGCTTTATGCCTTGCGAGCCAAGTTCCTAAATATACGGGAGAAAATGTAAAGGAGTTGCGTAAGCGCCTTAACATCAGCCAGACAGTGCTTGCCTCGGTTATCAACACGAGCGCCGCGACGGTTCGCGCTTGGGAATCCGGGGCGAAAAAACCTGGAGGGCCTTCCTGTAAACTGCTAGAGCTTCTTAGCCGTAAAGGGCTTGAGGCGCTTACGTGACCCGGATGTAGAAGGCCCTCACAGGCCTCAGGGTGATAGTTGGCGGGGAAATTTCCAGAATTTTCCGGTATATACCGCAATCTGAAACGATAAATAAAGTTGACAGGGCCGAAAAGGTGTGCCATAATCAGCAATTGATGTATAAAATTTGCAAGCAAAAGAAGAACTTGGGGGAAAGGCCCCAACTTTGGCGGGTCACGCGGCTGAAGGATGCTTGGTTTTGAAAAATGCCCCTTAAGGCGGCTCCATCTATACCGGGTAACTCCTGTGGAAGATAATCGCGGGTCATCAGGTTTTAGCAATATGGCCAGAGGCCTTGACATATTCGCTTATTTGTTTGGCGGGCATAGAGATTTTGGCATGATTTTTGCTCTCTCTCTCTCTCTCTCTCTCTCTCTCTCTCTCTCTCTTAACCTGCTTAATTAATTGCCTATATCAGCCTCGGGCCTATATGGTCCCGGCCATGGGCCTAGGCGGCCTCACCGGAGGCGATTTGGCCGGGGTGCGCCTATGGCCCTCTCTCCCTGTCCGCCGAAGCGCCTTATGAACCGCGAAGATAGAGAAAATTATGGCCTCGCAAAGGCGCAGGGCGCAGAGCAGTTCTAAAGGAAGAAATTCCAAGACTGACGGGGCCGCGGCTTTAGCGGTGTTGATATTGTTTTTTGCGACTTTTTCCGTTCTGCTGTCGAGCATTTATTTTTTTGTGGCCAGGGCTCATTACAATGATTTGTATAAGAAAGCCTTTACTGATAGGAAATATCAGAGAGTCATGGACACCAGAAAAGCGGTGGCCAGTTTTTGCAATATAATTATTGTAATCGGAATCGCGGCCTTGGCCTTATGTTTGGGGGCAGTTATTGTCGGCGGCAGAATCTGGCCCGAGGCCGCCGACTGGATAAGTAAAAATATGCCGCATTATGCGACAATCGGCGGGTTTTGCGTTCTGGCCGCTTTGTCTCTTCATGGTTTGCTGAGTTGCATGGCCAAAAGGGTGGCTGTGATTTATATAGGCACCTTTGTTGACTCGTCCACCAAGACTCTCTATTTTCCGTATGAGTTCAATAGTTACAGCCTGGGAGACTGGTTTAACCTTCGCAAAATAAAGAAGGATCTCCTTAGCGTCGCTTCCGTCAAAATGGCGGAAATAACCAAAATGACCAGGGACAAGGGGGAAAAACTCTATGTTCACGGGTCGTTCGGCTCGAAATGCTTGGAATATTCAACCAAACAAAAGAGAGACGAAGCCATGTCGATGATACAGGCCCTCTCAAGCAAAAAGGGGTTGATTCAATTTGAAATGCAATAACGGCCGGGTCAACGGCCGGCGATGCGGAGAAACAGTTTCTGGAAGCTCTTGACATTCGGGCGCAACCGGAAGATGCCGGTGGCGAACCGGCTTGAGCTAAAGCTTGTCTAAACTGAAAAAGCAAAGGAGAAACAACATGGCGGACATTGGGATCAGCAGGAGGAAACTCCTGAGCACCATCCACAAGGAATTTCAGGAAAAGTATCCTTACCTGGGCCTGGCGTTCTTTGCCGAGGAAGAATGGAAAAAAGCCCGCAGTGGGGGCGGAACAGTCAAATGCCTTCCCGGCGACAAGAAGCTGGCGGAGTTGTGCCCCGTGCCTCCGCCCAAGGATGAAAGGGAGCTTTCCATTCGCGGCAACACCCTGGTCAAGACCCTGGAGGATAATTTCCACGAGATGTACGGCCTGTATGTGCAGGTGACATACAGGAAAGGCGATAAGGCGTATTACACCAGCGGGGAGGATGACGCCATGAACCTGTCCAACCTAAATAAAAAGAAAGAGGCGGAAGGCTGCATGATAAATCCGCCCTATTGACGACCGCGCCGCTAACGGGGGCCCGGCGGCCGGCCCCCGTTAGGGCCTCAACCCATGAAGCGGGCCGGTACGGATTCAGATATTTAAAATGCTCCAAGGAGGCTTATTGTGGCCAACGAGGCCAAGAAATCCAGGAGAGGGCTGGACGACGATTTTCTTAAGGCCTTGAAAAATGGATTGTTAAAGCCGTTGCTAGCATTGGTGAAAGCCGACAGCACGCTCATGCTGGCCATTAGAGACAACTATATCAACATCTATTACCGGGGCGGCAACCTCGTAAAGGTGGCCTCCAAGGGCGCCGGTCAATATCAAGCCGAATTCAATTGGCAATATGCCGAGAATTGGCCGCCGGAGGCCCAGGGGGTGGTTTTCAGCCAAGGCGACCTTGCCGATCTGAAGGAACGGCTTTCAAAAAATGACATTCTCAAAACCCAAGAACAAATGAAGCCCTGGCTGGCCGCTTTCCCCTCGCTCAAGCAAATCATGGATATCTGGCTGACCAAACATGGCAAAAGCGAACGTGAGTTTCAGCAGTTAGTTGTGAGAGAAAACAATTTTTCCAACCTGGCCAACCAGACCGATTATTTCATAGTGGATATTGAAGCCGCCTATCCCGGCGCCCGCTTTGACCTTTTGGCGGCCAAGTGGCCGGCGACCCAAAAAGACAGAAGAAACGACCAGGTGGGCCTGGCCTTCATTGAAATGAAGTATGGCGAGAAAGCCCTGACCGGAGAAGCCGGCCTGAGTAAACATCTTAAAGATATTGAAGAATTTATTAAGGTTCCGGGGCAGTTGGCAGGTCTTCACGAAACCGTCGCCAAGCAGCTTCAGCAGTTAAATGAACTTGGCCTTTTAAGGCATACCCGAACGGATGATCGCGAATTCAGATTCAATGAAGCCCAAAAGCCGGAGTTCATTTTGCTTTTGGCCGCTTACCCGCTTCAATCCCAGCGTTTGGGCAACCTATTCGAAAAAGATAAACTTGAGCGCTATGCCGACCATGAGTTATTCACCCTTAAATTCCATTGGCCCCATTCGGCCGGCTATGGGCTTTTCTGCCAAGACATGATTCCCTTAAAAGATTTTAAAACGCATTTGAAACTTTGAGGCTTCATGCCCGGTTCGATCAGCCTTTCGTCCGGGCTCAACGACTTATCCACGGGCCCCGAGCGGGCCGCTTTTTTTTTAAAAAAATTTTAATACATGCCAGAATCTGAAACGATGGGGTGGTATATTGGTTTCGGATTAAAATGAATAAGGCGGTTTCGGCTGACCTAGAGCTGGATGGAGAAGACCAAGCATGGGCAAGAAATGGTCCGAGGCGGGACCGGCGGAGAAAATTTTGCTGCTCTATTCCCTGTTGCTGTTCAGCCAGAAGAGATGGTCGCTCAAGCAGTTGACGGAAAAGCTCAACTGTTCCAAATCGTCGGTCTTGAGGCTTATCGACCAGTTGGAAGCCGCCGGCTGGGGCAGGGTGCTCAAGGTCAAGGAGGGCCGGGAATCGTTCTATGAATTCGACCGGCCGTTGGCCGCGCCCAAACTGAGCCTCAACGCCGAAGGTCTTCACCAACTGGCCCTGTGCCGCGACTTCATTTGGCATCTGCTGCCGGAGGCCATGCGGAAAAACCTGGAAGCCACCTTGACCCGGGCCTCGGCCTTTGTCCCGCCCGACCCGGAGGACGAGGGCTTCCCGGCCGGCCGGGCCCAGTTCAAGGGCCGCATCGACTATACCCCTTTTCAGGGGTTTTACCAGGGTTTGATCCAGGCCATCCGCCAGGGGAAGATTTGCGTTGTGACTTACCAGAACACCCTGAGCAGCCCGCCGCAGGTCTTTGATTACGCCCCCAAGCAGCTTTACGCCTATCATGAATCCATCAGGCTGAGCGGCTGGATTGTCGATGAAGACGGCAAGGCCAAGCACGAACGGCCCACCTACCTGGCTCTTCAGCGGTTCAAGGATTTGAAAATAACCGACCGCAGCGCCAAGCGCCTCCCCGAACCCCAGGTTCGCAATGAAGGGGCCTTCGGGTTGATGGAAGAGGAGCCTTTTCAGGCCGAGCTGAAATTTGCGGCCAAAACGGCCCTCTATGTGGCGGAGAGGGAATGGAGCCGGGACCAGCGGCTTGAAATTCACCCGGACGGCGGCCTGACCCTGACCCTGACGGCCCAGAGCCGCCCGGAAGTTTTAAAATGGATTTTGAGTTTCGGCCGGGAAGTGAAAGTAATGGGCCCGGATTGGCTTCGGCGGATGACCCGGGAAGAAATAGCGGCCCTGACCGACCTTTACCAGGAGACTATTTGATATGGCCGGAATCTGCATTCACCAGGCGGCGGATAAAATCGGCGGCAACTGCGTGGAGATAGTCGCCGGCGACGGCCGGCGTCTTTTGGTGGATGCCGGCCGGCCCCTGGAACTGAAACAGGGCCAAAAGGCCTCTCTTCCGCCCAGCCTAAACCTGGAGAGCCCGATAGAAGGGCTGGTTTTATCTCACAGCCACGCCGATCATTCCGGGCTTTTGGCTGAACTGCCCCCCGGCTGGCCCCTTATTTGCGGCGAAGACACGGCCTTCATGCTGCGCTTCAACCAGGATTTCAGAAAAAAAACAGACCTGCAAACCTGGCCCAGGGCGAACAAGCCGGCGAGTTTTGCGGTGGGGCCTTTCAGAATTACGGCTTTCAATGTCGATCATTCCGCCTTCGACGCCTACGCCCTCTTGATTGAGGTTGACGGCCGGCGCATTTTTTATTCCGGCGATTTCCGGGGCCACGGCCGCAAAATGGCCTTGACCGAAAAATTCTTGAAAAAGCCGCCCGCGGATATAGATGTGCTGATAATGGAAGGCACCAGCCTGCCCGCGGAAGGAAAGGCGGCCGCCGCTCCCCCCTTGACCGAGGCGGACTTGGAAAAACAATTTGCGGAGGTATTTCGCCGAACCGTGGGCCGGGTTTTCGTTTCCTGGGCGGCGGGCAATATCGACCGGATGGTGACTTTGTTCAGGGCCTGCCGCAGAACGGGCCGCCGGCTGGCCATTGACCTTTACACCGCCTTAATTTGGGAAGAGATGGGCCGTTTCGCCAAATTGCCCGCCCTGACCAGGGAAACGCCAATCAGGGTGGTGGTTACCCAAAAGGTCAATGAATGGCTGAAGAAGCTGGGCTTTGAGAACCCGGCGCGGCATTTTATAAAGGCCAAGGCGGCGATTCCGGCCCGGGTTCTGGAAGAGAACCCGGGCCAATGGGTGGCCATGGCCCGGAACGGCCTGGCAAGGAGCGGCTATGCCGGCAAGGTTCACCCCACGGCCGCCGATGCCTGGGTCTGGTCCCAATGGGCCGGCTATTTGAAGGACGAGGCCCAGACCATAGAGCTTAAAAAATTTCTGGCCCCTTGCGGCGAGCCGCTACTAATCCATTCCAGCGGCCACGCCCCGCCGGAACTCCTGGCCCGTTTGGCCAAGGCCTTAAACCCCATGGTTCTGCTGCCCATTCACGGCGAAGCCTGGCCCCGGCACCAGGCCGATTTCGCGAATTTAAAGATTCTGGATAACGGCCAGTGGCTGGAGATATGAATCAGGGAGGTCAATTCGTCATGAAAAAACTGTTAGTTTTACTTATTTTGGCTATTGCTAACCTGCTAACCGCAGTGGATGCTTATTCACAAGCTGGTCATACTATTATCTATAAAAAAGAGCGTTTCCCATTTAAATTCGGGCAATTCATCGATGGAATCAGATCATTGATTGAAATAGACTGCGGCAAATGCATCCGCTATTATAGTGCTTATCCATTGACACCTGGCATAACTCGCGGAAATAGTTCGGAGAGTGGATATGTTGCGGTCCTTAAACTTGATAATGATGGCGAACCATTTATATCTGTTTCCATTGCTTGCCCGAATCTGACAAATGTGCAAGGCGTATTGACCCTTCAGTTTAGCTTTGAAGATCATTCGGAGCTCTTTTTTAAAGGAGTATATGAATCTACGAACTTTAGTTTATTAAAAACCAAAGAAACTGAAAATATAGCCGTTGACATGCTTTTCCAAAAGGTTAAAACCTTTTACGGCTGGGACAAAGAAAGAGATGAGCGCTATGCTGGTTATGAGGTTGATTTTGGCAATCTATATCGTGATATCTTTAAAAAACGTAGTAACAAATCGAGTGAAGAACTTGGTATGAACACGGCGCCGTTATACTGGGAGGTTATTTGGGTGACTCGGCTGATAAGCAAATTCAAATGCGAGTCTAACACGTATTTTACAGATATTAATAGTCCAGGCTATAAGTGGGCGGTAAAATCGAACCTAGCATACGTTACAAAGATTGCCCGTGATGATGGGTGGGAGATACTTAGCCTCAACTGTCCTTCACCTTCACCTGTACTAAGTTTATGTGAAAACGGCGATGATCTTATCTATGACTGCCGCCCTTCATATTTTTCGGTAAACAAAGGGAATCTTCAGTTCTTGTTTGAACCGATTCACGAAAAAAAGATTCTGAAATTATCAAAAATCATTACAGAAGATGGCGAAATTAACCCTGAATCAAAAAAATTGAAAGAAGACCTTCAACGGTTTATCAAAATATTTGACAGACTGCGTTTTTCAGATTTTTGGTAAACTAAAAGTGAAGCAAATTTGAAAGCATAAAGTTGAAACTTGTGTAGGGTTATCATGAACAGCCAAGAACAACCATCCCCGGACCAACAAAAAGAACCTGAAGGCGGGTCGGTTCTCGAACTGAAGGACAGAGTTTATCTCGTGCCGGTCAGACGCCGCCTTCCCTGCGTATTATATAATGTGGAGGAGGAATATTAATTATGCGTTCTATTTTATTTGTCATTTTCTATTGTGTTATGGGAGTGACTTTTCTTTACGCAGAAGAGATAAAAAGAGCTTTTGATTGTAGTGTGAGAGATTCAAAAAGAGGTATGTTGATAATTACTTCATATGGGAAACAAGTTTATTATGAGGATATTGTATGTGCTTTTAAAAATGTATTTAAGGTTGAGGAAAAGTTTTTAGGGGCTTTAAATGAAGATAATATAGATAATGGATTAAATTATGTTCTTTGGGATTATAAAGGAAATGCAACTGTATGGAATCGATTGTTTGTTTATGAGAATAATAAATACATTGAAAAAAGGGCGTTTTATTGTCGTTATAGAGCTTTAAAAAGAGGTTATATGGTTTGTGTAGATTTTGAATATCAAATTGATGGCAAGAAAGTAGAGTTTAATGATTCTTTAAAGGGAAAGGATTCTGTTTATGATTGGATAATTAGTACTATTCCTGAAAATAGAGAGGAAGCTGTAAAATTTAGTAAGAAAGATTTAACTCAATTTAGTGGCTATAGGGAGTATGAAGATTGATATTAGTCGGGAAGCAACTGACTACAACAACTCGAAAGAGTGAACAGGTTGGATGGATTATGCAGGATAGGTTGTGTCAAATGGTTATTGTACTTCTTGTTTCGTATAATCCAGTAACACATCCCGACTAATTGATTTAATGAGGCTTATTCTAAGCCTATATTTAATGAGTAGTGTTATATTTGGGGTGCTTAATGGGTTTATTTGTAGACAAGATTCTTAATGGTCCAGATTTAAGGATTACGTTGGGACCATTCAAGTCTGTTGGCGGCAGCGGCATGGTTTCTGGTACTCTTTTGTCTGGATTTGGCATAGAGGAAGTGCTCTATTATGGCCAAATGCTCAAGAAGCCATTCTTGTTTTCAGGGAGGCTTTCTCTTTTTCTTTATCAAAGATCATCTTAAAAAACATTGATAACGAGTGCCGACTAACCACCCGATATCGAAGAACAGAAATCAAGTCTTCATACACATCGGAATTACAAGGATAGCACAAAGCCTGTTTTAAGCCGACTCTTACCAAGTTGAAAACATTCGCATCTGACAAGTTTTCTTGAGCTTTATTTTCATCGGCATAAGCATATATCAAGCTTGCAGAGAAAAACAAAGCAAACAATTCATTGGCATAGTCTTTTGCCCAATCTGTCAAATTTTTCGGTATATATTCCGTTTCCCTATTGCCTTTGGCATTTAAAGGCCGCAGTCTAGTAATCCAAATGGCAAAAGTAGCGGCTTGTCGAAAAATATTGGGGGGCACGTTGTCCAGCAAAATCATTTTATCAATATCGCGACTGTAGGTTCTAATTACATCAGCCAGAGTCAGCAGATTCAGCTTAAGGCTGAAATGATATGCGCAAGCAAAATAACTTATTATTCGTGTAATATACTTAACAGTTTTATCCACCAACATGAAACGCTGCGCTGATTCTAAATCAGAGTCTACATAATAAGAAATTGTATTGGCAATTTGTTTCCCTGTTTTATACCTTAGCTCGGGAGCAAGGTCTGGTTTATAAAATTCTTCTAAAAGAGCGGATATATGACCGCCAATACCAGCGGTATTGGCGGTCAAGCTTTGGGTTGCCCCGGCTATTTCTTCAGGCCCCATTGTTTTCCTCATTATCAGACATAAACGAGGATAACTTGCTAATATGATCTTCAGGAGCAATAACCGCCAAGTCATTTTTGGTGGTAAGCCTGGCCCCGTAAAGCGTATCCAAAGATTCTTTTGTTAGATTGTTTACTATCTCCACGCCTGGAGAAAACATCTCCTTTGAATCCTCTTTTGCCATAGACGCGCCTCCTAAGTTTTTCTCCTCGTTTCATCATATTGACCTGCCAAAGCCTTTGATTTTTTGGTGCGCCGCACAGGAATCGAACCTGTAACCTAATGATTAAGAGTCATTTGCTCTGCCTAGTTGAGCTAGCGACGCATTCGACAATTGCATGATTATAAGAGCCCGGCCCTGGTTTGTCAATGGATTATGAAGCCTTAAAAAATATAATTATTTCTTCCTTTTGAGCTTGTGCCCCTCCCTGTTTCCGCAGACCGGACAGCGGCTCTTTTTTATCGTGGGAATCCAATCATCCTCTTTTCCGTGCTGACATTCGCCGCAGATCAGGGCGTCGGCGTTGGCGTCCGCCCCGAAGGCCTTGACCCTGGAAGCCATATCGGGCGCGCCGCCCATCCTTTTGACCGAAGTAACCTTTGAACGGGCCATGATTCATTCCCTCCCGCATTCCCGGCCGCCTGTCCATATCCATCGGACAATATCGGCGCTAAGGTCTGGAAAACATGAAAAAAAGACCGCAAACGTGGCAAAAGCGCTGAAAATCAGATATACTATAATAACATAGGATTGAAAAATTTACAGTCCTCGAAAGGACAGGCCCGAGGTGAGCGCCCGATGAGTCTTCTGAAAATGAAAATCTTCGCGCTTTTGGCCGTTGTTCTGGCCGTAATTCTGGGGGCCGGTTTTTTCGCATATAAATCCGGCCTGTATGAGGCCCTGGCCGCCTTCCGGCCAAAGCCGGAACGCGTGACCATAATGAGCGAGCTGGCGGCGACGAAAGAAATCAACCGCCTCTATACCGGGTTCTACCTGGTGCCGATCATGGATGTTTCATACGGCGACCTTAAGCGTGACTTGCTCAAATACATGATTACCGGGTCGGAAGAACCCAGGATGGTTCCCAGGGGCTATTGCCTCAAGAAATACGATGCCGGCTTCGGCTATGACGACATCTTGGAATTATTGCAGGATACGGATTTCATGGGCCAGGTCTGCTCGGGCGACCCCTCGGCCCTGCCCGCGCCGAGGCTGTTGGCAATAAACAGCAAAACCACTGAAATAAATGGGGATTATCGGGGAAGCTGCCTGGATTGGGACCTGGAGCGGAACCGGCAGTTGCGGAGGGCGTATATTTACCGGGAACTGAACCAGGGCGAGGCGCTCAAAAAAATCAACGAGCGCGGCCGGAAATTGCTTCATTCCATGGCGTCGCTGCTCTGCAGCAGGTAGAGGAGGCCGTATGCGGAAGCTCGCGGTTCTGGGCCTGGTTTTCCCGCTACTGTGTTCCTGCCAGGACGGCCGGGAAGAGCGGGCCGGAAAACTGGAAAAGGAAATACGGGCCACGGTCATTGACGAAAGCGCGGCCCTGGCCTCCATGACGTGTATTTTTCACATCACCTACACGAATTTCAAAGGCCGGCTGCTTTTTTCAGACGAGATATACGTGCAGCGCGACGAGGCGGCCCTGGACTACGGCTACCGTATCGACGAGAGAAACATAAGGGTGGTTTTCGAGGACGGCCGGAACGTGCTTCGGGTCCGCCTGCCCAAGGGGGAATTGCTGGGCACAAGCAGATACACGCTGCAAATCGAAAGGACCCACGAAGACTATCATCCCGAGGCCGATGTGGATGCCGAGATAAACCGGGAACTGGAGGGCCTGAAAAAGGAGTATGCCGAGCGCGCCCTGCGGGAAGCCTCGCAAAACATAAGGAATTTCTTCAGGATCGTGGCCGCGAAGTATGCCCTGGAGTTGGATTTCGCCCTTGATTAATGGTCTTTTTGTCCCCTGGCGGCGTTGCTCGCGTTTTTTAATGGGGGTCATGGCGGAAGAGGGCCGCGGCCCGGCGGCCCCAGGCGCGGCTTTTGAGCAGCCGCCAGGGGCCTGTTTCGGCCTTGTCCAGAACGGCCAGGGCGGCCGGGGACTGTTCCCAGACGGCCACGGCCCCGGCCGCGGCCAGGCCCCGGGACGCGGCGGTCAGGAGAAGCTCCAGGGGCAGGGCGGATCTGGGCATAAGGGGGGTCGAGGAGAAAGAGGTCAAAGGGCCGGCCGGCGGGCAGGCGGTCGAAACCCCGGGGCCAGGAGAGNTGAAGNACNGTGGCCTCCACG